>Ga0255768_10000372_pt1 | contig 46361 bp, 47 predicted proteins | sample 071ome_33_FD_179983 | JGI IMG/M metagenome (GOLD analysis project Ga0255768, IMG submission 179983) | Coastal salt marsh microbial communities from the Groves Creek Marsh, Skidaway Island, Georgia - 071412AT metaG (version 2) | ecosystem: Environmental > Aquatic > Marine > Intertidal zone >... | reverse complement strand
TGGTGTTATCGTTGTGTACTCCATTGACCTGATTGACCGTCTTCGCATTGACGACCCCGTTGGTGCATTCTCTGTTCACGGTGCTGCTGGTATCTGGGGAACCCTGTCTGTGGGTCTGTTCTCCAAGTCCACTGGTTTCTTCTACGGTCACGGTCTGTCCCAGTTCTTCATCCAACTGGTTGGTGTCGTTGCCTATGGTGTCTGTGCCGCTGGTTTGAGTTACATTACTTGGAAGTTCCTTGCAAAAGCAAACAAGGGTCTCCGTGTTGGTGAGGAAGAAGAGATTGCTGGTCTTGACGCATCCGAGCACGGTATGAGTGCTTACACTTACAATGGTTGATTAAAACCTAAATAAATGATAAAATGGGAGGGCACAAACCCTCCTTTTTTATGGCAAGAATCAAAGACCCATTGAAGTATGGGTTCTACTGTGTTGATTATGTTTACCAAGGTGAAGATAAAGTTGCCGTTTACTTTGATATGATCTCCGCACAAGAATCAATGATGTCAATGTTTAGACGTGGAGTTGAATGTAAAGGAATGAGAGAGATGAAAGTAGATGCGAAAGAGTAAATTCTGGAGACTTTGGGCAAAGGCATTAGGTGAGAAGCATGGACGAAATGACCGAGAAGCAGATTTTATTGCTAGCATACGCACCCTTATTTTTGTTTCTTACCTGGTCACTAATGTTGCCATCGTTGCTAATGCGGTGAGACATTGGAATGATATAGACTACCAACAAACTTCTTGTGTTAAATGATCAGTTCAGAAACACCAGATAAACTCAGGGAAATCATTCAGGACACATGGCCCCAATTGTTTCGTCCTGGTGTAAATAATAACAGAAGTCTAGGGCACACAACCCACACAGAGGGTTCCAGTGTACAAGGAACCACACCTCAACAAAAAATCAGATGAGTGTGCTGCACTCTGGCGAGAATGGTTTGAGTTGCTTTCTAATAAAGACCCAGCAGCAAAAGAACTGAGAAAGGAATGGTGTAAGTGTGCTGATGAACTAGGTGAAATGGTAAGTCAGGAACTCAAAACAAATCCACGTTATATTGGGGTAGAATTGTTTCCTGGAAAAAAACAACCTCCTAGATAATACTAGTTACAAATACTTAGATGAAGTTTCTTTTTGCACTTCTCGCTACAATCCTTTTTGCTGCACCAGCATGGGCAGTAGACATCACAATGGGTTCAAATGGTAACTTGATTTTTGAACCAGCAGATGTTACAATATCCGCAGGAGACACGGTTCACTTTGTGAATGGTATGCTCCCACCACATAATGTGATCGTAGAAGATCACCCAGAACTTTCTCATGGCGATCTTGCATTTGCCCCTGGTGAAAGTTTTGATATCACCTTCCCCGAAGCAGGAGACTACACCTTCTGGTGTGACCCTCACAAGGGTGCTGGTATGATTGGAACACTCCATGTCTCATAATCACAACTATGAACCTATGCCTGCCTGGGTTCCCTGGGCAGGTGTAGGACTGATGATCTTTACGGTCATTATCTTCGTTGTATTTACACTATCGTTGATTTTCTTTCCAAATTAATGAACCACGCTGACCACTCTACCTACGAACACTTAATTCATATGTTTTTCTGTTGCATTGCTGGTCTAGGTATCGGCACCCTAGCAGTCTGGGGATATCAAAAAATTAAGCAAAACAAGAATCACAACCCATGAAAATTTTTCTAGATACCGCTGATGTTGCCGAAATTGCAAAGGCACATGAGACTGGATTGATCAATGGGGTCACGACTAACCCTACTCTTATTAAGAAGAGTGGTCGTGATCCTGTTGAAGTTATTAAAGAGATCTCCTCTTCTTTTGCAAGTCTTGAATCAATCTCTGCCGAGGTTGTTGCTGACACTGCAGAAGAGATGGTTGATCAGGCACAAGAATTTAATGGACTCTGGAATGTCACCATTAAAGTTCCATGTACCGTGGAAGGACTTAAGGCATGTACTGCCCTTGCAATGACCAACTATAAAGTCAATGTGACCCTTGTGTTCTCTGTTGCCCAAGCAATTCTGGCAGAGAAGGCAGGTGCAGCATATGTCTCCCCCTTTGTCGGCCGTTGGGTGGACAATGGAATTGATGGTGTTGAACTTATCAAAAACATTCGTCGGGCATATACTGGCAATGGACAGTTCACAACAACTCAAATCCTGAGTGCATCTCTTCGTGATGTTCGTCAAGTTGAGCAATGTGCTTTGGCAGGAACCGATGTTGTTACTATTCCTTCTAAAGTTTTCTGGGGAATGTATAACAACGTACTGACAGATAAAGGTCTTGATCAATTCCAAAAGGATTGGGATTCTGTTCACGGTTGATTAAAAAAATATTCTCTGATATAATGGGAGGAGTAATCCTCCTTTTTTTATGAACGGAAATTTGGAACCAGAAGAAAGAGTAATGAATGAAGATCATTGGATGCATGATTTTTATGATGCACTCCAAAAATTGGGATGGGAAGCAAAGGATGACATTCAAGTAGACATTGGTGGTACTGTAGTTTCTGGTATCCACCAAGGGGAAAACTACAATGAAAAGTGGGCAACTCCTTATGGTGTTCGCAAATACAATAAGGATGCATTCATTGTAATCAAGAACCTCTCCCGTAGTCCCTTTGAAACTTCTAAACCTTTTGCCGAAGGAGAATTCAAACAAGCACACCCATACGAAAAGAAATGAAGTTTACAGTTTATTCCAAATATGGTTGTCCATATTGCACGAAGACAGTTCAAGTTTTAGAAAAGTTAAACTTGGAGTATGTTGAATATAAACTTGGAGATGATTTTACTAAAGAAGAATTCTATGGTGAGTTTGGAAATGGTACAACTTTCCCCCAAGTTCTTGCAGATCAAACAAAACTAGGAGGATGTAGTGACACAATCAGATACCTCCAAGAAAAAAAGATCCTCTGATCTTGAAATAAATAGAGGTGTAGAACTAATATTAGGAGGGAGACCGAAACCTCAAAGAGGCAATTTTTATTTAAAATTTGCCAAGATGGTCTCCTTCTTCCGAAGAGAGATACACTTTTCATTTGAAGCCTCTTTTTTAATTAAGAAAAAATCTCTCGGAGAAGAACTATGACTGCTGCAACTATAACGATCTTTTCATTAATGACGTTTCTCTTTCTTGTTGTGGGACTCATAGGTGGTTGGGTTGCCAGAGAATACATGATGAACTACAGGGAAATTCCAAGACCACACCCTGAAATGTTTGACAATCAAGGCAATCTCATACCTGACGAAGTAATTGCATTTAATTTTGAAAACTATCATGACTACGAAGACAACAGCGAAGACGAAGACTACGACTAAGCGAAAAACTACTCAGACTACTCAGTCTGTCCAAACAACGCTTGATCTTCCAGCAAATCCTTTTGCATTTGAAGTTCTTACTCTTGCATCAAAGCAAAGAACGAAAGCAAAGAAAGTTGAAGTGCTGAAAAAATATGAGCATGAATCACTCAAAGCATTGTTCATCTGGAACTTTGACGAGAGTGTAATCTCTCTGCTTCCCCCTGGAGAAGTTCCTTACTCTAGTTTGAAAGACGAACAAGTTTCAAACGGAACCCTCAGTACTAAGATCAACCAGTTGGTTGGTACTATGGATTATTTTGATACTGTATCTCTTGGTAATGCTGCTGACTTGAAACAAGGCAAGACTACCATCCGAAAGGAATGGAGAAGGTTTTATAATTTCATCAAGGGTGGTAATGATTCACTGAAGTCTCTTCGTAGGGAGACGATGTTCATTCAAATTCTTGAAGGACTCCATCCACTTGATGCTGAAATCCTTTGCCTAGTTAAGGATAAAAATCTGGAAAGTAGGTATAGTATTTCTAAGGAAGTGGTATCCGAAGCATATCCAGATATTCAGTGGGGTGGTAGAAGTTGAGTCCTAAGATTAAATTCATACAAAAAGACTGCGACCCAGAAGCCGCAAATGATAGATCTCTACCCTGTACCAGTTACTTGGTAGAGTATATCTCTGATGGTGTAACTAAATGGGATCTTGTCATATGCACCAAAAAGGTAGATATCTTTGATTACTATTGGGATTTGTATCGTGAAGACCTGATTGGATTCAAACAATCGGAAGGAAGAACAAATCCAAAACTATGGAATCCCCCTGGAACTAAGAAAAAGAAATGACTGACAACAACTTAAACATTGGAATTGATCTTGATGCAATTCAAGGTGTAAAGAAAAGGTATAAGAAACTTAAAAGATATATGCGTTCTGGCATCTATCAGGTGAAGGCCATGGACGGAACAGAGAAAGTTATTAGTGAATTGTTAAAAGAAGATAAAACTGTATAATAAATTACAAAATAAACTTGCTATATAACTGTATTAGGGGTATAATACCCTTACGTTCATCCGAGTGATCGGACGCAAGTAAGTCGCGGAACGGAGCGTTCATCCTATGTTGTCATTATTAACTGTCTTTGCCATGCACATTCCATCTGAACAACTTTTACGTTGTGAAGATTTTGATTGGTTGGCAAATGGTATAGCAAGAGTTGACTTTTTCACTCCAAGTCAAAAACTTGAAATTCTCACAAATTGGATGGATCATACTGATCCTCATTGTTTTGACAGCAAGGACGCAAACGACTGAAGGAACGGGTTTTAATTAACCTTAGTATTTCAGGAGACTAACAATGAATACACTCAATATGATCAAGCAGCAGATCCAAAAAGCATCTGCACTTCATGACGCCCAAATTTCTCACACCGCATATCGTGGTTGTGAATTTAGAGTTGGTAGTCATGAGGCAAAAGAAACCCACGGTACATTCCATTATCGTGGACATACATATACCAAATAAAATATAACGATAAGATGTAGAGGGGGGGGATTGACTCTCCCTCTTTTTTTGTGTATAATGTCCCAAGAGAAATCTATTTTATGGACAGAGACAAACTAAAATTAATGATTCGGAATCTGGAATTGTTGGTAGATTCTCTCAAAGCAGAAATCTATTCTGATATTGATGCATACAAACGTAAACCAGATTATAATCAAGTAGCATCGTACCTCCATGAGTATGATGAAGTATTTGAAGATAGCGATTTAAACGAGGACTTTTGATGACTGTTAAACTTGTAAGTGTGACTCCTGATGCAGAGCAGACGATGGCATATGTTGCCCGAGTCTCCAACCCTGCCAATCAGCAAAATGAAAACTATGCAGGTCTTTTGCGTTATTGCATTAAGCACAATCACTGGAGTGTCTTTGAGCAATCGTTCATGACTCTTGAAATTGAAACTACTCGTGCTATCGCAGCCCAAATTTTGCGTCACCGTAGTTTCACATTTCAAGAGTTTTCCCAACGCTATGCTGATAGTTCCCTACTCTCAAAGGCGATCCCTCTCCCAGAGCTCCGTCGTCAGGACACCAAGAATCGTCAGAACAGTATTGATGACTTGGATCCGTTCATTGTTCAAAAGTTAGAGATGCAGATGCAGACGTTGTTTGACTCTTCTATGGCACTCTATCAACAGATGCTTGAGAGAGGTGTTGCTAAAGAGTGTGCCCGTAATGTTCTTCCCCTCTGCACTCCCACTCGTATCTACATGAGTGGTTCGTGTCGTTCATGGGTCCACTATATCGATCTGCGATCTGCACATGGTACTCAGAAGGAACACATGGACATTGCAAATGCATGTAAGGAAGTCTTTATTGAACAGTTCCCTACAGTGGCAGAAGCACTGGAGTGGGTCTAAATAAATTATCTTGATTTTATAACAATGGCAACATACCCCGTAGTGAATAAAACCACTGGTGAGCAAAAAGAAGTTGTGATGAGTATTCACGACTGGAATCAGTGGTTAGAGGATAACCCAGACTGGATTAGGGATTGGTCAGATCCTTCTACTTGTCCTTCTCCTGGAGAAGTTGGTGAGTGGAAAGATAAACTGATTAACCGCAATCCTGGTTGGAATGATGTTTTACATAGGGCATCCAAAATGCCTGGTTCACGAGTAAAGAAAATCTAAGTATGCCCGCAAGAAAAAGAAAGAACGACACCAATAGTGGTATTGGTAGCATGAGTTCACGACAAATGAAGAGAAAGAAACCGATTAATTCGGATACAATGGTTGACATCAAACCGTTGACCGATAACCAGAAGAAGTTCTTTGATGCATACAAAGCAGGTAAGAACCTGTTTGCATATGGAGCAGCAGGAACTGGTAAGACATTCATTGCACTCTACCTTGCACTTAAAGATGTACTGAATGTAATGACACCATATGAAAAAGTTTATGTGGTTCGTTCTCTAGTTGCAACTCGTGAGATCGGTTTCCTTCCTGGAGACCATGAAGATAAGTCTTCTCTCTATCAGATTCCATACAAGAACATGGTTAAGTACATGTTTGAGATGCAAGATGATAATGAGTTTGAAATGCTCTACGGTGCATTGAAAGCACAAGAGACAATTCGTTTCTGGTCTACTTCTTTCCTCCGTGGTACTACGATGGATAACTGTATCATCATTGTTGATGAGATGCAGAACCTGAACTTCCACGAACTTGATTCTATTATCACTCGTGTGGGTGAGAACTGTAAGATTGTTTTCTGTGGTGATGCTGCACAGTCTGACCTTGTGAAGACCAATGAAAGGAATGGTATTCTTGATTTCAAAAAGATTATCATGGCGATGACAGAAGACTTTGAGTCTGTTGAATACGATGTTAATGATATTGTCCGCTCTGGATTCGTCCGTAATTACATTATGACTAAAATTGCACTAGGTATCTGATGTTTGTTCATTTAGATTATTTGAAAGATGAGGTTGATCTGGAAGCAACTAATGTAGATGGGACTCGTTTCTACAAAGTCCCATCTGGGAAGATGTATCCGTCAATTACTTCGGTCACAAGTTTTTATAACCGTGAAGTCTTCGTTGAATGGAGAAAAAAAGTCGGTGAAGAAAAAGCAAACAAGATTACCAGGGAGTCTACATTCCGAGGAACAAAGTTTCACGATTGTGTAGAACACTACATGAGGAACACCCCAATCAGTGAGATTGAGATGCTTCCTTCAACAAAGTTTCTCCTCCTTGCGGCTAAACCTTATTTGGACCGTATAAATAATATACATGCTTTAGAGAAGTCACTATACAGTGACTACCTTGGTCTTGCAGGTAGAGTTGACTGCATTGCAGAGTACGATGGCGAACTCGCAGTCATTGACTTTAAGACGGCAACAAAAATAAAACCAGAGGAATGGATTCAAAATTATTTTGTGCAAGAAACTGCATACGCTTGCATGTATTATGAAATGACTGGTATACCAGTGAAAAAACTTATTACTATTATGGTAGCTGAAAATGGAGAATGTGTCGTCTATGAAAAGCGTAACAAGGGTCACTATATTAAACTTCTCACAGAGTACATCAGAAAATTTGTTGACTACAAAACAGGAACCTATGGAGAATCAGGTTGAAGATCTCATCAAGGAAAAATTTCTATGCCAAGCAAAATTTGCTCAGGAAATTGAAAGTCTTGTAAAGAACAATGGTTTCAATTACATTGATGCTATTCTTACATTCTGTGAAGAAAACAAGATTGAAATGGAATCCGTGTCTAAACTGATTTCAAAACCATTGAAAGAGAAGTTAAAGTATGATGCAATTCAACTGAACTTCTTGAAGAAAACTACAAGAGCAAAACTACCGTTATGATTTCCAAAAGTGAATTGATGCATTTTAAAATTCAGGCAGCAATGCGTGAAAATGCCTTTATTGATTCTGAATTAAAATATCTTGGAGAACGTTCTGGTCATCACTGGTATCTCGTCGCAGGCGAACATGAAGTGATGGCAGAACAAATTGAAGAGTTTGACCAAATTGATGATGACACCGATTGATGTTTACAAAACGTATCTCGCCTTCAAGAACCACTTTACTAAAGTAAGTTACAATTACTTTAAATATTCTGGTAAGTCCAGAGCATCTGTTGAAGCATATAACAATCGTAAGGATCGTTATTTCTTTGAGAGAATGTCTCGGAAGAAAACAGATGACGAGATCAAAGAATTTTTTCTTGCCAATTTCATAGAGTGTGACGATCCTGATCGCTTATGGATTGGCGAGATCATTCAGACTGGCAATGACAGTCACTCCTCTTGGTTGAAGAGATTTCAGGGACTTACCTATCTGTTCAAGACAGAGGTAGAAGTCTTTGTACATAGAGAAACCTTTCAAGAATTATTCACAATCAAAGGTCAATCGCATCCTGAGATATTGAAAAAGTATCTCCAGGGTGCTTTGTCTATTGAAACGATGGTAATCCTTGACATGATTCTTGATTACGTTAAGGATTTTGATACAAAACTGAATGACCCAGTGTGGGAAACCGTCAGTTTTAAAATTAAAAAATATAAACCATTTCTAAATATTGATGTGGAAAAATACAAAACAATTCTTAAAGAGCAAGTAGCATGAGCAGATTTTTTGATTCTGAAGTAGTAAGAGAGTCAGTTCTTGAACTAGAAGAACTTCAACAAAAACTCTACAGTGAGATGATGAACATCCACACATTTTCTGCTGAAGAAAAGAGAGAACACTTAGAAACTCTAAAAGCATTTTTGGAGAAGCAAAAGATTTTCTTCTTCCGTATTTCTCTTTCTGATGATCCAGATGCACTGGAGATTAAGCAAAGAGTTCTTGATGCAGCAAAAATGTTTGGTTATGATGAAATTGATGGCATGGACAAGTTCTTTGAGCAACTTGATTCCACGATCAAAAACCTGGAAAAATCCCTTGACAGGTAAGGGCACCTGCCCTATAATAGACCTGTCGTCAAATCCGACACATCCTAATCTATCCTAATTAATCCGTATGTCTTTCGCAAATCTCAAGAAGCAGTCTCGCTCTGGTTCCCTCACCGATAAACTGATCAAGTCTGTTGAAAAACTCAACGACAAGGGAAGCAGTGGTGCAGACGAGCGTATCTGGAAACCAGCAGTTGATAAGTCTGGCAATGGTTATGCCATCATTCGTTTCCTCCCCGAACCTGAGGGTTGCGATCTTCCTTGGGCACGAGTGTATACTCACGCATTCCAAGGTCCTGGTGGTTGGTTGATTGACCAATGTCTCACCACCAAGGAACAGAAGTGTCCTGTCTGCGAGCACAATTCCACTCTGTGGAACAATGGTACTGACTCTGGCAAAGAACAGGCACGTAAGCAAAAGCGCAAACTGTCATATTACTCCAACATCTACGTTGTCGCTGATCCCGCAAATCCTGACAACGAAGGTAAAGTCTTCCTCTTCAAGTTTGGTAAGAAGATCTTTGACAAGATCATGGAAGCAATGAAGCCTGAGTTCGCTGATGAAGAACCCATCAACCCCTTTGACTTCTGGCAAGGTGCTAACTTCAAACTGAAGATCCGCAAGGTTGAAGGTTATCAGAACTACGATAAGTCTGAGTTTGATCGTCCCTCTGCTCTGTTTGATGACGATGACAAACTGGAGAAAGTGTACAACAATCTCCATGACCTGAATGAGTTCCTTGATCCTAAGAACTTCAAGTCTTATGATGATCTGAAGAAGCGTCTTGACTACACTCTGGGTATCCGTGGTGTTCCTAAGTCCATGGATCCTGAAGTCCAGGAAGAAGAAGCACAGTGGGAACGTGAGCGTCGTGGTGACTACTCCGAACCGACTGTCTCCCGCTCTGAACCTGAACTGCCGAGTTATGATTCTAGCAACTCGGATGAAGAGGATGATTCCCTCAACTACTTCGCCCGACTGGTCAACTCCTGATTCAGTAACCCTCCGAAAGGAGGGTTTTTTTATACCCCAGAATCCTTAGGATTATACGACCTCTTCATGGTTCTACTTACATACTGTGAAGAGGTTTGGTGTCTCATCATGTTTCTCATGTCACTTACAAATGCCGACAAGTATTCTGGTTTTAGTATTTTTATAATTCTCTTTGCTTCATTTAATGAAGTTTCGTATTCATAATTAGTAACTGGTCCAACTGGATTTACAGTTTTGATTGTCCCATCAAATGCTGAATATGTAAACTGGAAGTCGGAGTCTACTTCTAAACCACCTTCCAGAATAGTTCTGTTGTATTCATCTCTGATTTCAAAAGTTTCATAGTGGTGAACAGCGTAGATGTTTTCGGTAGAACCATACTTATCAAGCAGGTAACTTTCCAGATCATTATGACTCAGAGGCCATTGATCTCTAATACTGGTTATATTATTTGTGATGAGCACTACCCAATCCAATTCTGGATCATCATAAACATTTTTTGCAACTACATCTGGTCTTGCACCTTCTGGAATTGTTCCAAATTTAAATGCAGTGATTGCACTTTCTATATCAGATCTAATTTTTGCTCTCTTGAAAATGTTTTTAACTTCAATTCGTTCATCACTTCTATTTGCACCAGGCAGACGAGAGACGTAAGATATGTTGGGTAGTTCTCTGAAGTATGACATTTTAGTAACCTATATCTGTTAATTTGACTGGTGTCAAATCACCTGTAGACTTTATGTCTCCATTATCACTTCTACCATTTTCTATATTTTCTTGGTAATCTGTATCGTAAATTGGTTCAAGTTCTTGAACTGTTAAACTGATTTGTATACTTACTGGTTGACCGTTTTCATACGATGACCAAATTTGCTCTGGGGTGTAGTTAACACTACATGTTTTAATTGCACATGGTTTTATTTTATTTACACCTTCAATTTCTTGTCTACCTTGAGTTTTGAATTTCAGTTTAAATATATTTGGAGTTCCCAAGAATAAAGAATTAGAACCTGCTGTTGCATTTATTTTTTTAACTGCCATTCCTTGCTTAAAGAATCTGACAATACGGTTTACCATCAATGCTTCATCTAGACTTCTAGGACTTAACTTCCATGAGAATTGGAATGATCTTAGGGTTGGTGAATTAAATAATAACTCCATGTTACTATTTGGAACAACCCCAAATCCTCTTGCTAATATAGATTCTGGAGAAACTTGAATTCCCGCCTGTGCTAATATTCTGGATGAAATAGCAGTTTTGATTAAAGCGCCAGATCCTTTATTTTCCAACAAACCCGCTATAGATTGTGCTCCTCCTGCATTGTTTAATAGTGCAAGAAATGTTGCTAGTCTACTTAACCCACCGATTCCAGTTAATGCTCCAGCAGCTGCTCCCACACCTGCCGCAGTGATTGCTGGTTTTGGAGCTGATGCATATGCATTAAGAACAGCAGCATTTAAGTCATTCATTTGATCTTCACCCCAATTGACGGAGTTGGAATCAGAAATGCTATTTGGCATTGGAAGATTTACAAGTCCAATAAATTTTTCTAGAGAAGTTGTTCGCACACTTCCTGATGTCAATATACCCACAGAACCACCCTTTTTGAATATATTATCTTTATATGGGGGTTTGTATTTGAATTGTGCTATTTGGATGTGGTCTTGTATTGAATTTATGTTTGCATCTTTATTACCATAGGTCGCATCTATTGGATATGTAAATGTGCCAGAAATTGCATCATCAACAGAACCAAACTGCAATCCATTTAACATATCCTCGGTGATAACAAGTTTATCCAACTGCACACCAGAAACTGTTTCAATACCCTTTACAAATTTGTTTGTGAGGGCAATAGCACCTTCACCTAGCGACTCAGCAAAACTCTTAATGGGATTATTGTTTTCTTCCTGAGATGGTGCTGGGGGTGGATTCGTTCCAATTCCTGCAGTTGCTTGTACCTTTCCGTCAGTCCCAACTCCAGTTGCACTTTTCAGAACGTTGTTTACTATTGGTGCTCTTTGTGTTCCGCTGCTTGCTTTTGCGTCAGCAGTCCATTTAGTGCCAGCAAAGGTAGATTCATTTTTAATTACACCTAAAACATCTTCTGTCGTGAGTGGTTTCTTCATCGTACCCACGCCAACGTTTAGGTCTCCATTCTTTATGAGTGTCAATCCTTCTTGAGTGAAATTTGACGATCCACCTGGAACAGATTGAAATAGAACAGTAGAACTAGTTGGTTCAACTAATACAACGATACCATTATTTGTATTATATCTTATCTCAAGTGGACGCTGGCCGGTATTGCCCACCTGCGCGTCATATACTGTAGCACTATTATCATAGAAATAATTGTTCTTGCCAATTCTCTTCGTGCCATCAGTTAGTCCACCATTACCTAACTGAAGTATATTTCCAGGACCAATATCTATGTCTAGTTTTTCTGCCATTTAACTGTCCCAGACCATTTGAAGTTCTACTTTAACACCATCACGATCTACGAATCTTTCGGTTACTAACCTAGCAATACCTTCCAGATCTCTATCTGGAATTATAAAGAGGTTATCCATATTACTGATGAAGTAACTGTGCAATGTTTTCTTTGGTACATACGCTGCTCCACCTTTATTTAGAAGGGAAGTTGCAACGGAATCACGATAACTTGGATTCAGGTAGTGAACGTTTGCACCAAGGATTTTGTCTTCTTGATATTCTAATATGTATGTTAGTGGTCTTTGGTCGTAGTATTTGTACCGATCTGGATACGCTGCACTGTAACTAAAGAAGCAGAATTCTCCTATTGAAGGTAACCTTTGTTCTGCTACTAATTCTAACTCCGAATATAATTGAGAAGCATACCAGTCTTCATCAGTGTTTGGTTTACCAATTGCTTTTTCTCTTATTCTTTGTTCAATGGTTGTGTCTTCAATATAATCTTCTTCTTCATCATATAAATCAATTAGTTCTTGTGCCTCTTTAACCGATTTTGCTCTTGGTGCTTTTCTTTTTTTGGGTGTGCTTTTTAGGTATGTTGGATTAAACCTAATTACGTCAATTAGGTCTTCTTTTTTTAGTCTACTATATCCAGTTATACCATAATTTTTCGCAATCGCTCTTAATTGAGTTAAATCATAACTAGAAAGATTCTTTTTTTCGTGACCAGTTAGTCTTGAATAAAATTTTGACGATGAAAATCTTGCCATTATACTCCTAGGTCGTCTTCTGTCATAATTTTAAATTCATAATTACGATCAGCACAGAACTCTCTTGCTGCTTTCCACTTTGCTTGGTTAACTACCCAAGTCTTTACTGAATTGGCCCATGCCTTTGTTCTTCTCTTGGGATTTTGTGGTGGCATCTCTACTTGTCTTTTGGGTTTAATTTCAACAACCACTGTTCTATGTCTTCCTGTTTTGTCTTTATACTTGATAAAGAAATCTGGAAAGTAACGATGAACTCTATTATCAACTGGTGAAATATAAGGAATCCAAAATTCTTCTGATTGCCACTGATCAACTTCTTCAGTTAGATCACAATACCTCATGAACTTCCGTTCCCATAAAGATCTGTAAACAATATTTGTGGGGTCACCTTTGTACTTTGTTGGGTTCTCTGGAAGGTAACGTCCATGATATGACATACATATAATATAAGTAGTTTCAAAGTATTTAGATGGCAGAGTCCGCCGAACTCTATTACGCAAAGATGTCTAGGGTTTCCGCTATTATCGGAAAACTGTCTCAGACTTCTCAGTTCATGGTGAATTTGAATTTGGCAGCAGGAGGTACTGGCGTCAATACTCACTTGACATCTTGTGGGTTACTTAATGATCCAAAGTCATATGATTTTCTTTGTTCTGATGTGACTCTTCCTGGATCATCATTTGACATGAGTGAAGAAAGTGGTAGTCGTCAAGGAGTTATTGAAAGATTTGCAACGAGAAGAATATATACGGACTTTGATTTGACTTTCTATGTTGACGATGATTATAACTCACTTCGTCTTCTAGAAGAATGGATGAATTTTATTGATCCAATTTATTCATCTGGTAGCGTATATCAAGGATCTGGTAATGGACAAACTGGATTTAGTGAAAGTGATAATTTTTACAGAATGAAATATCCAAATGAGTATAAGAGAGATATATCTGTAGTTAAGTTTGAAAGAAACTTCTTGGCGAATCCAAGTGTTCCTAATTCTGGTTTTAGACCACAATCATTAATTAAGTATACTTTTATTGATGCGTTCCCAATGAATATTGTTGCTATTCCATTTTCTTACGAGTCTAGTACCATCACAAAGGTTACTGCTTCATTTAATTATAGTAGATATGTTGTAGCAAAAACTGGTTTTGATACGCCAACTACAACTCCTAGCGGAGCACCCACAACAAATCCCGCGAATCCAGATCAACCATTACCAGAAAATGATAATTTACTTGGACCACCAACAGCGAAAACTTTCTTGGGTACTCCACTCAATTCTCAACAAACATTAAATGAGTTGTATAATGCTGGGTTTAGAGGGCAAATAAAAACAGCAGGTGACTTTGTTGGACCTTTACAATAACTCAATAAATAATCATACCTGAAAAATCTATAGGATATTATGCCTTTACCAAAGATCTCTACACCAACGTATGAGTTGGAATTACCTTCAACTGGAAAGAAGATTAAATACAGACCATTTTTAGTCAGAGAAGAAAAGATTCTGATTCTTGCATTAGAAAGTGAGAATGTAGATCAAATCACAAATGCAATCAAGACAACACTGAAGGATTGTATTCAAACAAGAGGAGTTAAAGTAGAGGAACTTCCTACATTTGACATTGAATATGTCTTCTTAAATGTTCGTGGCAAGTCAGTTGGGGAAGCAATTGATCTGGTTGTAACTTGTCCTGATGATGGGGAGACTACAGTTCCAGTCAAGGTTTACATTGATGAGATTTCTGTACAGAAAGATCCAGATCATACTACAGATATTAATCTTGATGGTAAACTTACATTGCGTATGAAGTATCCATCTCTGAATCAATTCATTCAGAACAACTTTGATTTAAATACGGATGATGAATCTTCACTTGAGAAGTCATTTGAAATTATTGCATCATGCATTGATATGATCTTTGATGCAGATGAGTGCTGGTCTGCTGCAGATAGCACCAAGAAAGAATTGATGTCTTGGTTAGATGGATTGAACTCAAGTCAGTTCAAACAGATTGAAGACTTCTTTGCAACTATGCCAAAACTTTCTCATACGTTTAAGGTTACCAATCCAAATACCGAAGTTGAAAGTGAAGTAACGCTGGAGGGACTGTCAAGTTTTTTCGGTTGATCATGGCTCATATTGACCTTGAGTCATTCTATAAACTTAATTTTGCCTTGATGCAGCATCATAAATACAGCTTGACAGAGATTGAAAACATGATGCCTTGGGAGCGAGATATCTATCTTGCACTTCTGAATCAACACATTGAAGAGGAAAATCTAAAAGCACAGCAGCAGGCAAACTTATAAATGTTTGAATCTATCTTTCCTTTTAAAAAACTTGGTAGCAAAATTAAATCGCCAAAAAAGAAAAAGAAGGCGATGGATTTTGTCACTGGTGGACAAGCACCAGGTGCATCTATAGTGTCTGGTGCTAGGAATAATATTGTCAGTTTCCAAAGGAATAATGTATCTGCACCTAGTCAGAATAATCTTGGTTCAGTAGTTAATAATATTTCAAACACCCAAACTTATGGTAGAGCAACTGGATATGATATCTTAGACTTCTTTGGATCTAAGAAAACAGAAAGAAGATTAAGAAAGAGTGTACAAAGACTTAGAAATTCTCTTGCAGAAACTTTTGAGATTGCTAAGTTTTTACGAATCACAATCAATAGAATTGCTAAGCAGTTAAAAGATATCCCATCCATCTCTGGTGGTGGAGGGGGTGGTGGTGCCTTAGGTTTAATTGCAGGTCTTATTGGTGGTGTTGTAAAACTAATAGGATCCGTTGTGGGTCAACTTGCTGGTTGGGTTATTTCATTATTTGGTAGAATAGGATTAGGTGGAGTAGCAAAAAGATTTTTACCTAAGATTGCTCTCGGTGGTATGGGAGTCCTTGGTGTCCTTGGACTTGGGGACACCTTCATGAATAAAGTTCAAGCACAAGAAAATGAACTTGACATTCAAAGAGGTGTAGAGAAGAGTACGGCAGAAAAACAAAGTAAGTCTACAGACACATTTGAAAAAATTATTAATAAGTTCAAACAAGCGGTAGATCTATTACTGTCTGGTGGAAAAGCAAAACAAGATGGAAAAGATGATTCATCAGTAGTACCAACACAACAATTAGTCCCTGGTGGTAGTACTGGGGGCCCTGCTGACTTTAGTGGATCGGAAAGTTCAGAAAAAGCTTTCAATTATTTTGTAAGTCAAGGATACACAAAAGAACAATCCGCAGCAATAGTTGGAAATCTATTGCAAGAAAACCGTGCAATGGATCCCACTCTTAAGAATTCAATAGACCACACAGGAATTGCTCAATGGGATCCAAAAGATAGATATCCAAAAATGCTTGCGTTTGCACAATCAAAAGGATTGGATCCAAACACACTTGAAGCGCAACTTCAATTTGTAGAACAAGAATTACAGACTGGTTCTGGAGGATTATCAAAAGCAAGATTACAAGGAACTAAGAGTTTAGAAGAAGCAACTCTCTTAGTAAGAAAACAATATTTGAGACCTGGTGAAGCAGAAGCCATGGATTCAAATAGACTCTCTTTTGCACAAGGAGTCTTATCTAAATATGGTGCAGGAAATACTAACTTAACTTCAGCACAACAAGTTAACTTTGGAAATGTACCAACAGGTAAACTAAGTCCAGAAGTATCAGTTATACAAATGGGAGGAGATTCTGGTGGGGTTCAGGCAGCACCTTCATCTGGAGGAGTATCATCAATACCTGCTCAAACTAAAGGACCATCAATTGCATTTTTGCCTTCTAATAATTTTGATAGTTATGCTGGGTTGAGTGCAAAGATGCTGTACAATATTGTTGAGGCATAAGAGATATGATTACTCTTTTAAAGTCTCCACTCAAAAATTCAGCAAACAATATTGTTGCTTCGCCTCAAACCAGAATGGTTAAGGCACTAGACTTTGACAAGAAGTCTGAGTACAAAAAATTTGTTAAATGGATAGACTCTAGCACAAAAGATCTAGAGAAGATAAAGATTCCATCAAAGAAAGAAATCAAGAAACTAGAAAAACTAGTTCTTGAGATGAATGGCGGCGGAGGTGGTGGTGGTCTTGGTGGACTACTTGGATTAATCCCAAGTATACTTTTCCCAGGTTTTGGTGGCCCAGATATTCCATTTATTAGAAGACCAAAACCACCGAAAGGTAAACCCAAACCAAAGTCACCCAAAGGTGGTGGACCAAAAGTACCAAAATTAAATCCCAAGAGTCTGAGTAGACTTAATGATTCTTTCTCTAGGTATATCTCTGGTAAATCAAATTTTGGTGATCGCCTTAGACTTTTTAGAAGAGGCAATATTGGTGCGTCTGGACTGTTCACAAAAGGTGGATTCAATGCACAAGGAGCATTAAAGGGGCAAGGATTTAAACTTCCAGGATTTGGCGGTGGAAAACCTCAGGCAGGAGCAACTCCAAATCTTGGATCTGCTACAAAGGCAGGTGGATTTTTGAAGAATGCTGGTGGTGTTGCCAGAAGATCATCTGGTCCACTAAGTCTTTTGTTTGCTGGATTGGATTATTCCGAGAGAAAATCAGAAGGACAAACTGAGACTCAAGCAATCGGAGGTGCTGCCTCAACTGCTGTAGGTGGAGCAGTTGCTGGATCTCTTGCTACTGCAATTGCATTAACAGTAATACCAGAACCATCTACTACGGTTGCTGGTTTGATCATGCTTGGATCACTCGCTGCATCATACTTTGGGGGAAAGGCAGCAGGAAGTTTGTCTGATAAAATTACTGGGGCGAACAAAAAAATAGATGCAAATAAAAAAATATCAGAAGATAAACAAAAAAGTGAAAATCAATTTTCTTCTGTACTGAAAACATTTGGTGAGGCGGTTGATGGTCTTTTGACTTTTGCGCAAGGAAGAACATCCGATAAAAAAGAAGGACCTTTAACTTATAGTCCCAGTTCTAATCTTCAGTACTCATTATATGGGGCACCAAAGGAGGGTGGTGGATATGAGTATACTGATCCTGATACTGGAATATCTATAACCCGTTCTAGTTCTTATGGAAAACTTCGTGGAAATAGAATACACAAAGGTGAAGATATTGCAGCACAAGTAGGAACTCCTCTTCGCGCTATTTCCGATGGTGAAGTTGTAGACTCTGATTTTGAAAGTGGATGGGGAAATTTCTTAGTCTTTAGGGATGACAAAGGTGTTCATCATCTTTATGGTCATATGCAAGAAGGGTATAAACGAGGTGGTCCAGTCAAGAAGGGAGATATTATTGGAAAAGTTGGAATGACTGGAAGAACATCTGGTCCACACCTACATTGGGAAACTGGAACTGGATGGAATGGGGGGCAAATAACAGGTCGCTTTGACCCTCTTAGTGCGTATAAAATTGAACAACCATTCTTTACATCTAGATCAAAACCTGGAGAAGAAAGTAGTCAATTATCTGCACCTTCGGTTCCAGCAGTACGACCAGCAGATTCACTAGAAGCACAAGCACGAGTACCAGCATCACAAGCATCAGGAAGACAGCAAACCGTAATTATCACACAAGGACAAGGTGGAGGACCACAAGTAATACCACAACAAATCCCAATCCCAATCCCAATGGGTGGAGGTGGTGGAGGTGTTGCTGTAGCATCAATACCTGAAGTTGTCCTATTAAATAGTTTGTGGAATACTCTCCTATTAACTAAACTTTCTTCAACGTAATGGCAGAAGCAGTATCGGGTTTACAATATAGATCGGTTGTCTTGCAATCTCTTGATGGAGGTAATGCATTTGATATTTCCAATGCTCTATTGTCAGTAGATTATTTTGAAGATATTCTGGAACCATGTGTGACAATGACAATGCAAATCACAAATGCATATGGACTGTTCAATGGACTTCCTATTCGTGGAGGCGAAAGATTATTCCTAGAAGCAGAGACTGCATCGGGAGAGTTCGCTGTTGACCAGATGTATGTCTACAAAGTGAGTGGACTTGAAGCAGAGAAAACAGCAGAGAACTTTACTTTACATCTAGTCTCTAGAGAGTTTCTCACAAATGAGACTGCAAGATGTGCCACCAAGTATTCGGGAAAAGTAAATCAAACTGTAACAAAGATCCTGAAAGAGGATTTAAAGACGACCAACTTCAAGTCTGAGAACATAGAAGAAACATCAAATACTTTTAGTTTCATTGGAAATATGAAGAAACCTTTGCATGTTTTGCAATGGTTAGGACCAAAGTCTATATCTACTGCCACAAAGAAAACTGGAACTGACGGTAAAGATAAAACAGAACAAGGCCTTGCGAAAGGAACTGCAGGATTCTTGTTCTATGAAAATAAGGATGGATTTAACTTTAGAAGTATTGACAAAATTGTAACAAAGACAGAAAGTAAGTACAGTTACAAGTATAATGGTAAGGTAATTGAAGCGGGAAACATTGAAAACAATTTCTCAATTTTGAATTACTTCTTTGAGAAAAATATTGACCTGAGAAAAGCATTACGTGTTGGGATGTATGCCAACAAAACATACTTCTATAATAGAGAGAATCATACATTCTCAATCTATAACTACTATCTTCAAGATGAAATTAAAAATGCTTCACAACTTGGCAACCAAGAAAGCATTGCTGTGTCTAAAGAATTAGGAAAATCATTTTCCAGAATTATGGTTAGAACTTCTGATCATGGTATATTGGCACCTGCTGGCGGAACTGCACAGTCGGGAAGAGATATTTCAGATCAGGCAAAAGCATACTCTAGATATAATTTGCTGTTCACACAGGCACTAAATATTCTTATACCATGTAACATAAATCTAAAAGTAGGAGACATAATTTATTGTGAATTCCCCGATATGAATCAGGGAAAAACAAGAGAAGTTGATTCAGAAACAAGCGGCAATTATGTTATAAGGGAGTTGAGACATCATTTTTCCGCTCAACAAAACACAACATCTCTCAAACTGATGAGAGATTCTTATGGACTTTATGGACCAAATCAATAGGGAGGAACATGGAAAACATTGACAAGCACATTGAGAAAGACAAAGAAATTTTAGACGACTCTACAATCTCACCACAGATGCGTCGTCATACTCAAGAAGAGTTGAAGGCATTAGAATCATACAAAGAGCATCATCCAGAAGATTCTCATGATCCTACGGCATTGGAACTTTACTGTGATGCAAATCCAGAAGCACCAGAATGTTTAGTATATGACGACTGATGATTGAAGAATCTTTACTTAAATCTAACCTTCTCGGTAGAGATGGATTCGTATGGTGGATAGGAAGAGTTGCACATCCAGATTACTGGAAAGCAATCAACACCGTAATGGATCAATCTGGCGAAAAAGGTCAGAGATGTAAAGTTAGAATTATTGGTTATCATCCATTTGACAATACGCTCAAGGAGGAAGATCTTCCTTGGGCAGATGTGATGATGGATCCCATAAGTGGAAGTGGCCAAGGTGGTCAGGGACAATTACTTTCGCTTCAGGGTGGTGAAACTTGTGTTGGATTCTTCATGGATGGAGAAGAGGCACAACAACCAGTCATCATGGGTCTACTTCATCGTAATGAAAAAGTAGAAAATAGTTTTACCAATGAAGAACTTAAGCAAGAGAAGACTTCTAGATTCCAACCATTCACAGGTAACAGAGGAAGTAAACCGACAAATATAAAAAAACTTACTACCCAACCAATTGATCAAGGAAATCAAGGTAAAGTAGATCCACTTCCTCCTGGTTCAAATAAAACAGAAGCATCAGTATGTTACCCAAGAGGAACTGGAAGTCCAGCACAAGATGGAATTGAAAGAAAATCAACTAAGACTGAAATAATTCCAAGTAATTGTGGCGATGATGCAATTGGAAAACTAACTCAAATACTTACAGACTTCATTGCATTTACAAATACTCTAGACTTTGCTGCTGGTGCATTCGTAGATCCACTTCTCAATAAAGTGGTAAACATGCCAGCAAAGATCAAAAAGATTGTAAGCACAACACAATCTGTGGTCAAGAGTGTGATCAATAATATTAGAGATGGATTGATTGGAAAACTAACTGTCACTTTTAGTACATGGTTGGGAACTGCAAATTTAAAAAATCCAGCATCATACTTAACAGATCCTGCAGCACAAAAGGGGTTCATGCAAACCCTGGCAACTATATTTTGTATCTTTGAAAAGTTAATTCAAGACATTATTGGATTCTTAACTCATCTATTTGAAACTTTAATTGGAAATATTATCAACGGACCAGTCTGTGCAGCGGAACAGTTTGTGTCTGCAATTTTCGCAAAGGTATTTGATTTATTAGAAGAAGCATTAGCACCTGTCTTATCTGGACTTGAATGGTTGATGGGTGGAATAGGAGAGGTAAGAGATATATTAAGACAAGTAAGCAGCGTTGCAACTGCAATCTACAGTTTTATTGGATGTGATGGTCTCAAGTGTAGCACCCCAAGTAAGTGGATCTCATCAACTAATGCTGCACTTCAGGCTGCTGCTACAGATTGGCAAAAGCAACTAGATCAGGTTGATGTCTTTGATAATATTGCAAATGATCTTGCACAGTTTGGGCAGACAATAGAAGACGATATTAATAATTTCTTTGGTACAGATGAAGAAAATAATATACCAGAATACAATGGTATGAGAGTTGATAGTATCTTAACCACTGTTGATGGTTTAACTGGAGGAAGTTCTTCGGAAGCACTTAATAAAGGACTTGGATCTATTGAAAGTGCGGTTGCAACGTCAACTTTATTCGGTACTGATAATACAGTCTTTGATGCATGTAATCAGAAGATCAATAACCCAATAAGTCAGAGTGAAATAATCCCAATGCCACTCGGATACACATATAATAAGTGCATTCCACCAGAAATAGAAGTCATTGGTAATGGTTCTGGCGCATCATTGATACCAATCGTTTCTAAATTCGGAACTATATTCTCGGTACAAATTGCTAATGGTGGAACTGGATATGATAATGATACATCAGTTGCAGTTATTGATAACACTGGACATGGAACTGGCGCAAGGGTCAAATTCATATTGAAGGATGGATCTATTGATAAAGTAGCAGTCATTGATCCAGGATTTGGATATTGTGCTGGTTCTACTCAAGGATCTGTTGATGAAAATGTTAGAGGAACTGTAGATGATATATTCATTCAAGCACCAGGAGTTGGATATGATAGCACCAATGATACTGCATCTATCAACGGTAATGATGTTCAATTCCCATTATTGACCACTCCAAATGGATCAATAATTAGCATCCAAGTTCCAAGTGGATTTAACTTTGAGTTTGATGACTATCCAGAGATCACCATAAATACAGACACTGGACGAGGAGCATCCTTGATACCAATTATGGCATACAAACCACTGTCCAATAAGGACAATCTTGCCGTTGGTACGAGAAGAACTCTGGTTGGTATTACAAGTGTTATTGATTGTATATGACAGAAGAAGAAGTAAAAAAATTAATACAAAATGAACTGAAATCTTTCAGTCCAGATTACTATAGAGAAGCACATCCTGGGTATGAAGTAACTTCTGGTAGTAAGACAATTGGGCATGGTGAAACTGATTACTGTGTATCAACTGACAATCTTCAGGGAATTCATTTCTATAAGAGTGGTGTTGCCAAAGTATTTTCCAATAAGTCAATGGAAATTCGCTCTGGTGAAGATTCCAATGACAAAGAAATTTCTATTGTAATCAGTGCAGATCAGGGAAAAATTAAAATCACCGCAGAGGCAGGAGATTTAATTCTTGAAGGTCGTAATGTTTTGATCAATTCCACATCTGCTGATGGTGGAGTTTCTATACAATCCAATAAAATTGTATACATGAGAACGCCAGAATTTATAGTTGATAGCACAATGTTTACTGCCAGTGCTACTTTGGATATGCTGCTATCGGGTGGTAATCTATCTTTATACTCCGAAGCAGCCCCAGTTCAAACTGCAACAGGAGTTGATTCTATTCTTGGTCCAACTATATTTGATACGGTATTTAACGTTTTGACCAAAGCAAGAGCATTTTTCACGAGGTAGTGGTATGAGATTATCATATCTTCAGGCAGCGAAACTTGCTATTGGTGCTTATGATGGATCCGTATTCACCTTTGCTGGGTACACAAGTGCTGGGTTACTGACCAATCCTGGAGTTAGTATTTTTGGTACACCAACTCAGGTTGGAACAGTCAGAGCAGGAGTTACTATTGGACCACCTGCTGCAATTCCTGGTATCGGTGCACTGCCATTCTCATTAGAAGTCACTGGCGTATCTAACTTTGTCGGAAATACCAACCAGTTAGGACTTTATACCTGCAATGGTGCATCCATATTTAATGGAACGCAGACTACCAATGGAGTGAATACTGTCAGTGGCGCCAGTATTTTTAATGGCGCAACAACAATCACTGGAGTAACAACAATCAATGGAGCAACAACAATCAATGGAACACTTACTGTTACTGGACTAGCAACATTTTCATCAGTTGCTGCACCATTTAAGCAATTTGATATTTTACATCCATCTAAAACTGGATACAGATTAAGACATGCTTGCATTGAGGGCCCAGAGATTGGAGTTTACTTCCGTGGTAAATCCAAAACTGATACAATTACTCTTCCTGACTACTGGAAAGATCTAGTTCATGAAGATACAATCACAGTAAATCTAACTCCTATTGGACAAAACCAAAACCTTTATGTGGAATATATTAAAGAAAATCAAATCAAAGTAGGTGGTGGAGTCATAGTTCAGGGAGAAACACAGTTCAATTATCATTACACTGTGTTTGCAGAGAGAAAGGATGTCAATAAATTAGTACCAGAGTACGAAGGAACTGAGATCGGAGGTACAAAATAATGTCTAAAGAGAATATTATAAAGTTTACAAGCGAAGAATATGATATACAAGCACAACAAGTTAAAGATCTTCCAACATTAGTCACTCCGATTCAGGATAAGATTGATGATTTGATTGTTCCTGCAGCAAAGTATGATCAGAAGATTGCTGAGTTGACGGTAGCAATCAATCAAAAGATGTATGAGATTGACGTAAAGTCTGACGAAATCATCTATTGTGGATGTGCAAGTACAGTTGCTGGTGCTGGAGGAACTGCTATTGCTCTTGGTACTACTTCATACTATGAAAGAGTACAGGCACCAAGACAAGATTCGGAAGACCCAACCTTCACTGGAACCAATCCATATGCAACTGATAACTTAGGGACAGCAAGTCTTACAACAGGAATCGGATCTGATACTGCAACTGCATCAACATATTATGGTGTTGGAGTTGATACTCAAATTGTAACACTAAGTGGTGTTGGCAATTCAATCTTCACTGTTGATGCAAATGCCAGTGGTATCGCTACATGTCCTGGTAAAACATGTTCGGCATTGAGTGCTGAGTTAGATGTCCTTACAGGAGAATTGGCAGCGTTAAGAGCAGAACGAGTTGGACTGACTACATTCAGAGTTGGGATCCTAAAAACTGAACTCAAAGAGCAGTACACAAGGAGACATGCGTACAACTACGCAAAGGTAAAGACTCAGGAGAGAGCAGATACATTGGATCAACTCAAGAACTTCGTGAGTGACCCCGCCAACAAGTCCTATTTTGACTGACGCTTGACACCAGGAGTCAGACCTGTTATAATATGCAGGTAATCAAACGACGACACCATGCGAATCAACCGAGAAGATCTGATTCCTCTTCGTGAATTGCAAGAAGACATGGCAGAGTACTTTTGCGATGAGAATTGCATCAGTGGTCAAGCATACTGGACTTGTGTTCAGACTCTTGCTGAGATCAAACTTGCCGAACTTCGTGGTGATGTCATGCTGATTGATTGAAAATGATTGAGTATTCTTACAAGCACTACAAAGAAATCTTAAAGTACTATTCACATGCGTCCAGAAACAAGGGTATCTATGGAAATGCTGTTCGCAGCAAAGTGGAACGTTCCGAAAGCAGCAGAAAACTGTGGACTGACTTGGAAAGAGATGAAGATCACTTTCAATGAATACTGTAGGATGAATCCATCTACTTATAAACCTGAATAGGTTTTTTGGGAGCGTGGCGGAAGTGGTAGACGCACCAGACTTAAAATCTGTTGGGAGTATTCCCGTGTCGGTTCAAGTCCGACCGTTCCTATTAGGAGTTCTTAACCAATTCCTAAATAAACAAAAGTACGGAATGGAAATGAAATACCGTATTGACACCAGATACGTTTGGTACAATAAGGAATCAATGTTGGTTCTCATGTATTTCATCCAGCAAGTTCCATTTACTTTTGATGAAGTTCCTGAAAGTTTATATTACGATAAGGAAATTCTAGCAATCGCAGATAATGAAAGAAGATTTGAACCAGAAGAATTGTACTATGCATCATTCTATTTGATTGATGAAGAGTGCCATCCTCTTATGTTTGAATTGGATCTGGAGAACCCAGAACTGTTACCTGTTGATTGATTGCCAACTTAGCTCAGCTGGATAGAGCAGGGTTTTTGTAAAGCTCAGGTCAACGGTTCAAGTCCGTTAGTTGGCTCTTGGCGATACTGCCGAACCATCCCCTTCCGTGTGACTCAAGACCTCTCCGAAAGGAGGGGTTTTGTTGTTCATAAATAAAGCAGAAGAAAAATTAGTGTGCTAATACAATGCCTCTTTCCAGGTTAGAAAATTTTCTAATTAACACAGATGGTAATATTCTTTATGTAAATCCATCAGATTTAGACGCGACTGATAGTTTTGATAATAAGGGAAACTCCTTAACAAGACCATTCAGGACAATCCAGAGAGCACTGATAGAGGCAGCGAGATTTGCCTATCAGAGTGGAGCAAATAACGACAGATTTGATAGGACAACCATCCTATTGTATCCTGGAACACACTTAATTGATAATAGACCTGGATATTACATCAAAAACAATGGTGGTTCTCCACAGTATTTTGATGTCAATGAGAGTTCAGTAGCATCTCCAGACCTTGAGTTAACAAATAATACTATCTTTGACTTAGATAACGCATCAAACGTTCTCTACAAGTTCAACTCTGTTGATGGTGGCGTCATTGTTCCAAAGGGAACCTCAATTGTTGGTCTTGATCTGAGAAAGACAAAGGTCAGACCTCTGTATGTTCCTGATCCAACCAATGCATCTATTGGTAGATCAGCATTGTTCCGTGTAACTGGCGGTTGCTACTTCTGGCAATTCTCCATGTTTGATGCTGATAGATCAGTATTCTATAACAAAAACTTTGCACAAAAAGCAAACCCAAGTTTTTCTCACCACAAACTGACTTGCTTTGAGTACGCAGATGGTGTCAACCAGAAGGCATTGACAGGTCTGACTGACCTTGATATGTATTACTTCAAGTTGATGAATGCTTATGGTGATGATACTGGTAACAGAGAGATCATAGATTATCCAACTGTAACTGACTTTGAACCCAACAGCCCTGAGTTCAAGATCGTTGGTGATCTTTCTGCAAATGACTTTGGTGTTACCGAACTTTCTTCATCAGGACTTGTTGCAAGTATCGTAACTGATGTTGCACACAACCTCAACGTTGATGATTCATTCCGTGTAACTGGAGTTGGATCTGATCTCTACAATGGAAGTTACAAGGTCTCTGGTATCTCCAGTGCTACCAAGTTCACCTATACTCTGCTTGATACACCAGTTGATAGCGTCATTACGATTGGTGGTAACGAGAAAGTCGTCATTGAAGCAGACAACGTAACAGGTGCTTCACCATATATCTTCAACTGCTCACTGAGATCCACCTACGGCATGTGTGGATTACATGCTGACGGTGCAAAGGCAACTGGATTCAAGTCCATGGTTGTCGCACAGTTCACTGGTATTGGTCTTCAGAAGGACACCAATGCATTTGTGATCTACAATGACACAACTGGTCTTTATGATACTAACGAGACTGCTCCTACTGGCACTCTGAAACCACTCTACATCAACCAGGATGCCGTCTACAAGACTGATTATGAGAACTTCCATGTCAAGGCATCAAACGATGCTGTTATTCAGGCAGTTTCAGTTTTCGCAATTGGTTTCTCCAACCACTTCCTGGCAGAAGATGGAGCAGACCAATCCATCACAAACTCCAACTCAAACTTTGGTAACAAGTCACTGATCTCTAAGGGATTTAGAAAGCAATCCTTTGATCGTGATGACACTGGTTACGTTACCCATATTGTTCCACCAAAGGATAATCAGGAACCAGAGTTTAACGTTCTGTGGAGAACGTTAGATCCAACTACAACTGTAAGTGCCGCTACTACTTCAAGACTCTATCTTCTTGGTGAGACTGACCTTGATAACCCACCATCAAATATCACTAACGGTTTCAGAGTTGGATCAAGAAATAGCGAACTTCTTTATCTTGATGCTAACATTAATGGTACGATTACTGGATACTCTGCACCAATTTTAATGCAGGTTCCATCTGGTGATGGCCCCTCAACAAAAAAGTCATTTACTGTATCATCAATTGATGCTTCAAGTGATACCTTAACTTTAGATTTCGCCCACAACTTCTTTACTGGAGAATCAGTAAGACTCTATAGTGACAACGGTGTTGTTCCTGGTGGACTTGAGAACAATCAATTGTACTATGTTGTTTCAAGTTCTGCAACTGAAGTCAAACTGGCAAAGTCATTGAATAATGCCAATAATGGTACTGTTGTTGATATCAAGAACACTAGTGGTGGTATTCTGACTCTGGTCAGTAGAGTTACCGACAAGATTCCTGGTGAACTTGGACACCCAGTTCAGTATGATTCTTCACAAAACAACTGGTACGTACTGAGTTCTTCTACCACTGCAACTAATACAATCTATAATGGATTTGTTGGATTCTCAACAGAGATTGCAAGTAACAACTCTTCAACTTATGTCAGAAGATTTTCTGAAAACCGTGATCTGACTAACAGACTATACAAGTTACGTTATGTTGTACCTAAGGAATTCTCAAATGCAAAGGCACCTTCAAAGAACTTTGTACTTCAAGAATCCAAGACAGTTTCTGAAGAGTCAGTAATTTCTAATGTAAACTCCAATCGTAATCCTCGTGTCATTGCTGGCATCTCAACTTCTGGTTCAACTGTCACTGTTACCTCAGAAAGACCACATGGTCTGAGTGTCAATGATAGAGTTCACATCAAGAATGTCAAGAGTTCCACCAATACTGCTGGAACTGATGAAGAAGGTTTCAATGGTTACTATTATGTAACTTCAGTAAGTGGCACCAAGACATTCACTTATACAAATGCAAATGATGGTGGAACATTCACCGACAATGTTTCAACCAGAGGTTCTGGACTTCCTGTATTTGAAAGAAATGAATATGATACGACCTATACAATTCAAGAAGTAGAAACAGTTCAAGAATATATTTCTGAGATTCAAGATGGTGTTTACTATCTAACCTGCTTGATCGGAAACATTTCACCAACTGTTTCTCAGTTCTCAAGTCTCAAGTTTAAGCAGAACTTAAACAATCTCTACCCAACTGTTGACATTGATAACCCAGATAATGACCCAGAGCAAGCAGTTTCCGCTGCTTCTAATAAACTCCTCGGTAAGATTGTTGTTAATGATCCACTGAATAGCATCACCAAAGAATTTGCTATCAACTATCTTGATGACAACAGAATTGGTTTTGCAGTTACTGGTGCAATCTCAAGTACTTCTGGTGTTTCCACCGTATATAGTGCTTTAGATCACAACCTCAACACTATCACTGGTCTTGGAATCTCTGAAGCAGGAACAGGTTATGGTGCTGGTATTGTAACCACTCTCTATAACCTCTCACTTTCTGGTGGAGATGGATCTGGTGCAACCGCAAACGTCACTGTCAGTGCTGCAGGAACAATCACCGCAGTTCAGATTGTAGATGGTGGTGGTGCATATGGAGTTGGTAATACTTTGAGTGTTCCAACTGGTACTGGTGGTGTTCTTCGCATCAGTTCAATCAACGATAATATTGGTGACGTTGTTCAGGTTGTCGGTATTGGTGTAACACAGAATCGTAACAACAGTGGTTATAATGGACTGTATAAGATCACTGATGTTCCAAGTTCTAAGTCTGTAACCTACACCACAGGAACAAACCCTGGAATCTATACATCTTCAAGTGGTATTTTTTACGTTGTTGATGAAGCACTTCCAATTAGCACAGTTACTGGTGTTGCAGTAACAACTATTGCAGGAATCGTAACTGTCACCACTACCAAGGCCCATGGTCTTTCGGTTGGTAACAGAATCAAGATCACTGGAGTTACTGGATCTGCCGCTGATACTTACAATTCTGACTTCATCGTCAAGGAAAAAGTCAGTCAGTTTAGTTTCACCATCAAACCAACTGTTGGTATCACCACAACTGCAATCGGATCTGCAGAAGTTTATAAGTATGGTATTGGTGCATTTGGTGAAGACACTTCACTCCAGAGTGAAAAGATTGGTGGAAGTCTGCTGAGCATGAACGCTGGCATCAGCACTACAATGTCCGCTAGTATCACCACAACTGCAACTACCTTACAGGTTACTAGCACTGTTGGATTCTCGGCCGGTGCATTCCTCCAAGTTGATGATGAAATTGTCAGAGTTTCCGCAGTTGCAAGTGGATCAAACCTCACCGTAATCAGAGGCATACTTGGTACGACTGCAAAACCACACGATAATGGATCTGTTGTCAAGAGCATCAAGGTCATTCCTTCTGAGGTTCGCAGATTCTCCAGCATCCGTGCTTCGGGTCACACCTTTGAATACGTTGGTTACGGTCCTGGTAACTATTCCACTGCACTTCCTCAGAGAATTCAAAGAACTCTGACTCAGGAAGAGGAACTTCTTTCAGTTTCCAAGGAAGAGAAAGGCGGTATCGTATTCTTCTCTGGTATGAATGATCGTGGTGACTTCTTCACTGGCGAGAGAGCAAAAGCAAGAGAAGCTTTCCTTGGAGAAAGTAAATCAGATCTTACTGCAACCTTTGATGATGTTTATGTTCGCAACACTCTTCGTGTTGGTGGCGGTACAAACAGAAACCTCCCATCAGAATTCAGAGGACCAGTAAACTTCACCAATAAGATTACTTCTACTGATACTGAAGATGGAATCAACGCAATCAAGTTACTCCTCAAGGGTAACAACACTGTCAATCCATTCTTCCAGATTGGTCCTGATGCAAACCCATCACTGATTGTCAATCAGTCTAGTGAACTTGTTGGTATCAAGACTGCAACTCCTTCTTATGAGTTGGATGTTAGCGGTACAATTCGTGCTGATGTTTATGAAAACTTCAAGTTATCTGATCTCCCAAATTCTCCAACAGAAGAAACAACCTTCAAGAGAGATCGTGTTCTGAAAGTTAATAGTGTTGGTAATGGATATGAGTTAGTTGATGCTCACGAACTTGATGCATTCAAATTAAGAAGTTATAATATTAGCAATGACCCAACGGTTTATGTTGGAACTGGCAGCACTGTAGATGGTAAATTGGAAGTTAGTGGAATTTCTACTGCAAGATTCCAAGTAGGAGAGAAGGTTAAACTCTTTGGTGTTACCAGCACTTCAGATGCAGTCACTGTTTCTGATCCTGTTGTTGGTTCTTCCAGTTTTGCTCAGGTTGGCACTTCTACTACCGTCTCAACCTATCGTTACTGGATTGCACAATACAATTACAGAAATGGTAAGGTCGGTGTTTCTTCACAGATTTCTCCAACATCTGGAATTGGAATGACATCCATTGGTAATTTCAATGATCAGGAGCACATCACTCTGACCCTTGCAAGAACTGATATCAACCATGGTATTCTTGTCTATCGTCAAGAGAGTATTGGTGCAGGAACCACGAATATCAATGATGCGAAGTTAGTTGGCATCCTTGGTCCTAAGGAACTGACTAATGCAACTGCTGGTATTCTTTGGAATGACTATGGTGTTTATGAGCAAACCACCTGGTCAACCAAGGGTACGAAGAATGAATATGACTCAGATCAGATTCACTTCCCCAACATTGCAACCACTGGACAGAGAAGAGGTTGGGCATTAGATGAAATCGTTTCTATCGGTGCAAGCACAATCACTGTCAACGGTGCATATAACTTCAATGGTTCATATGGATCTACTGATGCAGTAACCGTTGTTCATGATAACACTTATGCAATTAGTCAAGCAATTGACGACACTGTAGCATCTGGTGGTAACTATCTTGATATGCCAAGTGGAACTTATCTTGCCAATAAGATCATCATTCCATCTGGATTTACTCTTGGTGGAAACGGAAAAAATACTGTCATCAAGCAACAGTATTTTGCAAATGATGAAACAGATGGTGGTGGAAACAGCCTTGACTTTGACGGAAACTTTGTTGGAATTGGAACCACAAATGCATCAGATGTAACGATTAAGGACATCACCATTGATGGAAACAATGGCAACAACATCCTGTTTGATGGTGAGTTGGATAACTATCTGGTTTACTTCAGAGGTATTTCTTCTTCACTCTTCAAGGATCTTGAGATCCGTAACAGTCCAGCACATGGTCTCTACATCTATGATTCAAACAGAGTTTCAGTTGAGAACTCATCGTTTGTTGATGGATCACTGACTGATAGATATCCATTTGAACCAATCCAAGCACAAGAATCTGAAGTTCTGAGAATTAATGATTCTCTGTTTGAGAATTATCCTGGTCCTGTTGACCTCTCTGTTACTTCTGTTGTCTCCACTGGTGGTAACATCATCCGCAACTGTGGAACTGGACTCAGAACTTATGCAACTGGTAAGATAACAACCACCAACAACATCATTCTTGGTCCATCCGATGAATACATCCCATCACCAGACATCTATGATAGTGACTACAACTCAGTCAATGTCACGATTGATAGAACTGCTGACTTCTTTGGTCCTGTTCTTCAGTACATTGAGGATGGTGATGCTAAGGATATCAGCAGCGGAAAAGTCTCCATTACTTCTGCTGGAATTGGAACCATCGTTGGTCAGGGAACCACAAACGAAACTCTTGGTACTCCATTCCTGAGTTTCAATATCACAACTCCAGACACTGGAACATTTGGCAGACAGAATGGATACATTCAACTCTCAATGCCACTTGCAAACACCAGCACTCTGGGACTCAGCAGTGCTCTTGGATACGATATCGTTGCACAAGAATTCTTACAACAACCTTCTGGATTCTCAACTTACATTGGAATCGGAACAGGTGTTTGGAACACAATTGGTGTAGGTGCAACCACTTACACTGTTACACTTGATGACTATACACAAGCAAGTGGAATCTCCACTGGTGATGTTGTTAAACTGGTGAACCACTCAGTATCTCCAAGTCTTTCGCAGTACAGTCTCACTGTTCAGTCTAAGACAACTGTTGGTATCACCTCTGTTGAACTCGCACTGACTGGATTTACAACAACTTCTGTAATTGATGGTAACCAGAGTGGATATATATCTATAAGGAGAACATTTACAATCGCCAAAGGAAGAGTCGGAGTCATCTAAATGCCAGACAATACTAACGTAAATAATAATTCAGCAGTTGTTGTTGTAGGTAGAACTGCTCCTGTTCCTCCTGGTCAACAAAAGTCTGAAAAGTCAATCCCTGTTGTTATTGCAAGTGACCAGTCAACTATTCCAGTTGCTGAACAGAATAAAGTCCAGTCCGAAGTTGCACTCTCCCTTCTGGGTATCCCCAGATCGGAGGTTGCTCTTGGTATCTTCGCTGACGTTAACACTTACGATGTAAACCCAACTGAATGGACAGCGACACCAGAACAGTTTGCCACTGTTGGTAATGATGGCAACTATGTTGGTGTTGCTCAGACTATGGGATGGGGTCTAACTCACGTTCCAGAAGAATCTGGTGCTCTCGTTGAAGCACCTGCAGATAGAACTGCAATCCTCACTTCAAAGAGATTCTTCAGATATCAACCTGGTCGTGTTTCTTCCGCTACCTTTGGTGTTAAGACAACTCTGATTGGTGCAGATGGTTCTAGTGTTCAGAACCCTGCCATTCGTAAGTATGGTATCTTTGATAACTACGATGGTTATTATTGGGAATCAAGAAATAACGGAGAATCGGATAACTTCTCAGTAGTTAGAAGAACTCAGTCTATTACATTTAGAAATCCAGTAAACTTTGGAACTGGTGCTTCTGAGCAAACTGCCGACTATGGCGTAACAAACCCTTACGATCCACTTGAAGCAAGAGCATCCGAATCTGTTGGTGCTGGTGCAACTTCAGTCCCAACTGGATACACCAACGCAGAACTTGGTGATCTTGTTATCGTAAGAGATAACTTGATGATGACACATGCTGGTGTCTATGATCCATCACTGTTACAACCAGAGCACAAGGTAGGAATCACTTCAATCTTTAATGGAAATACAATTTCCATGGCAGGATTGGCGAAGAGTGTTACTAATGCTGTTTACAATATCAACTCTGGTTTGATGGTCATCACCACTAGTGGTGAGCATGGATTCAAGAATGGTAAGTTTGTCACTCTGACTGGAATCGGAATGACTTGTTACTTGGATCCAGTCAATCCAAAGACATATCCAAATAGAACTACGGGATACAATATTGTAAAGGTTGACTCTGCAACTTCATTCACAGTTAACGTTGGTGTTTCAACTGTTCCTACTTTCTATCATAGCGGTGGACATGTAGTTGGTCTTTCAACCGATCAATATGTTTCTTACTCAAAGGGAACTGCATCCGCTGCACATGGTGGATTCACCGATGACAAGATCTACAAAGTTGGATCAGTAACTGTTGATTCAAGTACGGGAATTAGTACAGTTACTTTAGAAGACCTTGGTGGAACTGCAGTAACTGGACTCACTAACCAGGAATTTACTGGCATTTCATCTCATGTCATGGTAACTCCTGTACCATTTGTACAACCAACAAATGGCACTCTGATTGCAGCAGGCAGAACTAAGTATACAACTGTAAAGGCAACGGGCATGTTCCCTTACATGTATACAGATGCAGACAATAACAATGAAGGTTATATTGATACATCATTGGCAGTTGCAAACACAGCAACACTCAAGGCCCAGATTGATGCTGTCAATACATATTATAAAAAGTGGGTTAATCAGAACGTTGATATTAACTATTGGGGTGTTTACGAATATCGTGTTCCAAGATCTAGATTCAGCGGTGATCGTTTAGATGGTACAACTGATAATTTACTTTACAGTGATGCAGTATCAGATAAGAGAGCGGGACAAGTTGTAACTGATACTGATACTGGGGAACAATTATCAGATGTAAGTATTTGGGACATTGACCTCACAAAGGTCACCATGTATAAGATTGAGTTCTCATGGTACGGTGCTGTTGGCGCTCTGTTCCTTGCATATGTCCCTGTAAGCAACGGTGAGGCACGTTGGGTACGTGTACACCACCTGAGGGCATCAAACCAGTTGAAGGTCTCCTCACTGGGCAATGCGACCCTTCCTATCACCTATATGGTCTATGGTGGAGGCGGAGCAAATAAAAATGGTTATACCAATTCTCTGAGGGCAGCAACATCATTCACTTATGGTTCATCTTCTGAGCACATTGTTAAGTATGGTGCTTCATACTACATTGACGGTGGTGACCGTGGTACTGTAAAACTGTTTAGTTATGGTTCACCAACCAATACCGATGTGTATGGTTTGAAGAGACAGTTCACTGTAGGATCAGGAACCACTGAAGCAGCACTGACTAATGCAACTGATTCTCTGGATCCATACATCACTGCAGGTGCAACTTCTGGACTGACATCATCCTACTATGTCGGTGCAAAGATTATTACAACCGATCCACTTGATCAAAACATTGAGATCACTTACGTCAACCCATCAAATAACAGACTGCATCTCAATGCTCCTCTGAATTCATCTTCACTTTCATCCATCAACATTATTGCAAACCGTGTGACTCCTCTGGTTGGTATCAAGTGTAGAGACTTTATCCAGAGCAGCACTGGCAGAAACGTAAGAAATAGAACTCAGGTATATCCAACTAGACTCTCAACTGGTTCAACTGGAGTTGTTAAGGTTGACCTTCTGAAGTCACCTATTTTCCAGACAACTTCAGTCATCGTACAACCAACTCTTTCTGCACTGACACTGAACTCTTCAGTTAATATCGGTAAGAGAGGCAAACCAACTCAGGTTGATCTGCCACTGGTTATCTACACTGGTAATCATAATTTTGTTTCTGGAACCACTGGTGCAATCACAGTTCAGACTGGAGCAGCAGCAGGTGCAGCATTGACTGCAACGACTGGAACTGATTATGAGGGTGGAACTGGAGTTCTGACTGTTGTAACTACCACTACTCACGGAATGACAACTGGAGATACAGTTGCCATTGCAAATGGTGCTATTACACTTACATGTTCCCTTGACAACTATGCAACCAACCATACATATCCAAGATCCACTGATCCAACTTCTGGTCAAAATCTAACAGTAACTGTCACAGATGCAACAACATTTACTGTTAACGTTGGACAGGCACAAGCCGAGTACATCAGAGATATCGGTGGTGGAACCTATGGATATTTCAGAGGATACTTTGAGAACGATGCTTCTCAGAGACCAATCTCTGTTCTTGGATACCTTGAGAACAGAGGATCAGACAGAACCAAAGGTACTCAAACTGATGGTTACTACTTCTATGCTCTGAATGCAACATCAGATAACATTATTCTTACCACGACTGAACCATTCTTAAGAGAAGAAAATTCAAACCCAGTTGGTGATGGAGTTTCTGGAATCACAACAGAGTTTACTCTCGCTCAGTTGTCTTCCATTAAAGTTAATCCACAAGTAAGAAGTCCAATTCCAAAAACTGGAACTATCGTGGCGAGCATCTTTGTTCCTGCATCAGGTGAAGAGTATGATCTCTCCCCATACTTTGACTACAATAAAGAGTATCTCTCATTCCCCCTCACTAATAAAGTTGAGAGTCTCTACATCTGTGGTTCAACCCAGTCTACATATAATTCAGGTAGTCCAGCAGCAGAAATTTCAGCAAGTCTGACATGGGAGGAGCAGTGATTCATGAATGGGGGAAAAGATGTAAGGCTTGGAGACGACAAAAGACGTGTCTCCATTATCCCTTCAAACGAGGATAATCTTTATAACATTGCGAATGGTGAAATATTAACAGATGAATTCGGAACTCCTCTGATTGTAGAGGTTGATCAATACTTTATTCCCGATACAACAGCAAAGAGATCCACATCTGTTGTTTTTGATAATAATGCTACTACACCATACACAAGACTAGATCATAGTATCGTTGGTATTTTCACTGCAACTTATTGTGGTGATTTTGATGTTTACGTAACAACTGGAGCAGGAACAACCAGTGGTGGAACTGTTAGTTTCGCTTCCACTGTTCTGATGACTAGTGGTACTGTCGTTGATCTTGATGAGTACCCATATCTTGAGGTCAAAACTGTTGCTGACCAAGGTTCCGAAAGGAACAGAATGTACTTTGATAATTCAATAGGAATCTCTACGATTGTTGGTGTTAAATTATTTGATAGAGTTTCTGGTAGATATATTCCCGATGGAACATTTGTAACTAAAATCAATCCATCTAGAATTGTACTCTCAAATAATGCTACCTTTGCTGGCATCCATACCAATAATATTTTAATTGAGAGAGCAACAAGAAATCTTAAGGCAGCAAACAATGTCTGGAAGATTCAAGAAGTATTCAAAGAGACTAGTGAAGTTAGTTCAACTCTCCTTGGTGTTCCTCGTGCAGAAACTCAGTTAAGTCTTTTCTCAAACGTATCATCTTATGGATTAGATCCCGATGAATTTGAGTTCTATAGGTTCAATGGTGGAATTAGTTTTGCAAGTTGGAATAACAGAGCAAATCAAGTTTATGGAAATCGTTATCTTGCAACAAGAAAGGAAGAAGTCCAAGAGTCTGCAATTAGACTAGAGGCATTTCCACCACCATACTCATATCCATTTGGACCCAAGTTTGCAAACCTTGGTGGATATAACGCAGATTTATTTAACCAATATCTTGGATTCATTCAACTTGGTAATGATTTGTATGATTACTATAATACTGGCGCAGGTTCTGGATATCCTGCAGGTTGGAAAGAAAAGTTTTTAAATAAGTCCAATGTCTATGTTCAGGGTGGTGATGTAGAGTATGCTGCTGGCATTTCTGCCTCATTTGCTGAGATTGATACCTGGACTGATACTTGGAGGGACATTAAGGACAGTCTTCTAACTGATCCAACTGATGGATCAACATTTAACTTTGGAAAAGTAAATTCCATTCTTAATTCAAACTTAGACTCTACTACAACGAGACCAGGATACAGTTCAAGTGATGTAAGATATTCTTTCCTACAATCAAGAAGAGTATTCAGATATCAACCAGGTAGAATTAGTGGATTTACTTTTGGTCTCAAATCATCAACAGAACCTGTTAGTGGTATTACATTAGAGTGGGGTATCACAAACCCAACTGATCAGTATGTTTTCCAGATTAATGCTGGACAACTTAAGATCATCCGTAGAAGCACGATTCCCCTTGAGTCTTCTGCTCTTGCCAGAAGTGGTCTAACGATTACAGATCAGGTTAGAAAAACATCTGGCGATCCATTTGATGACACTGAATATTGGACAATTGAAATACCTAGAGATAAGTTTAATGGTGACCCACTGAATGGTAATGGTCCTTCTAGGTATCTGATTCAACCAAACAAAGTCACAATGTATAAGATTGAGTTTGGTTGGTATGGCGCAATCGGTGCTAGATTCTATGCATATATTCCTGCAGGCCCTGGAGAGGCAAGATGGGTTGTTATCCACACCTTAGTCATTGAAAACTCTCTTGGTTCACCATGTCTAGAGGATTCATATTTTAGACTGAAGTATTCCCTCAACATTGCAGACACTGCTGACATCAGAACTCCACAGTTCCTGTATAAGTATGGTGCATCTTATTACATTGATGGTGGAGATGAAGGAACATCTCAAATTTATTCTGTAAGTACAAGAGAAAGATCAACTAATACATCAGACTATAGAACTTTGATAGGCATTACACCTAAGGACTTTATTCTTAATAGTACTGGTACTGAAATTGAAAACAAGAAATTAATTATTCCAACCAGACTTAACGTTACGACAGACTCCCTCACTGAAGTTAAAGTTATAAACTGTACTGCATGTCCTGGATTTGGTCATGTTTATACACCTGGAGTGGCATCAACCGAAAGTGGTAGAAATGTAGAGTTTGAATTTACAAGTGGAAATGATCTTGCAGCAATCAATGATTCCTACTTCTATGAGAGTGACATTGGTGCAAAGGTCATCGCACCTTCAATCTACAATGCATACATTGTAAGCGTAAGTGATCCAGTTGGAACTGCTGGTTCATTTGAAAGTGCAAAGATTCAGGGATGGGGGCCAGGATATAATGCATATCCAGTAAAAAATGCATCAAGACCACTGGCAGGAATTGAAGCACTAGATAGAGTCACTGGTGTTACCACCACTGTAGGTATCACAACATACCCATACGCTGTTCGTCTCAGTAACTACGATCATTATGTTGCATCAGACTTTAAGTTCACTGGTTCTAAGATTGAACTTCAGTTTGTCAATCCAAATCAGTCAGATGACTATGGACACTTCTCAGACTTCTTGATTGGTGTCACTGACATTCAACCTGATGTTTCAATTCCAAATACTTTGAATGGATTCATAATTGGTTCGGCAACAACCACAGTGTTACCAAACTCCAATATCCTTTATGGTGAACATACTCACACTTATGCGGCAGTAAATGAGGATGGTGTTGAGACTGGAGAAGGTTGGGCACCAACTAACCCACAAGTTAGAATGGGTATTGACTATAGAATTCCAACTTTACCTTCACCATCCCCTGGTATTTGCTCTAAAGCAACCATTGATATTTTAGATCCAGTACAAATTACAAATCTAAATCAGTTTGATTATGAACCAGGTAACCCACCACCTAATGGAACAGGAACTGATTCCTTAGGCAGACATTGGATACAGATTGAAGGTAGTTTCCCAGCAGGAGTTACTTTTGATGGTGGTCAGATTGCATTGCTTTCAGGAGGAACTGTTACTGTTACTAATAGCAGATTTGTTGGTATTGTAAGTTCATATACAACGGCAACCACATCATTCCAATACATTCAGATTGATCAATCTCTTGGATCTGTTGGTGCTGACTTTACAATTCTGATTCGCCCAGTTCAAATCTCTGCGAATGGAATGCCAACAAAGTCTAAATTGTATAACTACAATCCATATCCATTATATCTTGTCATGAAGTTGAAAGACAATGCAGCAATTAATAATATCTCAGTAAAAGAATCTGTTGGTGGATTTGAAAGAACAATCTCACCTAAGTTCTATACTCTTGGCAATGTTGAAATTACTAATGCAGGTGGAAATGCTGATGTTACTGGTGCCGCACCAACTAACTTCACAGAAATCAATCGTCTGTCTTCTGCATTAATTGATACACAGAATGAGCAAAAACTGAGACCAGGAACCACCCGAGACATTCTTTATGTTGGTGCTAACTCAACACAAGAAATTGATATGTCTAAGGTCTTTGGTGCAGACAGAAATGTTATCACACCAGACAATAATAATGCAGAGGCAACATTTATAGTTGCCAAGAAACTTGATGCTGGTGCAAGTGGATCAGTCCAAGCAAGTTTGAACTTCAAAGAACAATAATAAATAAAGAAAAAAGAGTTAATAATGGCATCTCGTAGACCTTTAATTGTAAATTCAACTGCGGGTCAGATTCAGGAGTTAACTGATTCTGATGGACTGGTTGGCAATGGAACGATTCCAGTTGGTGGAATTATTATGTGGAGTGGAAGTGTTGCCACTATTCCGACTGGGTGGGCATTATGTGATGGAACTAATAGCACACCAAACTTAGTAGATAGATTTGTTATTGGTGCTAGCAGTACTGGAGATACAACATACCCAGGACTTTCTGTTGATGAAACTGGTGGTAGTGCTGATGCAGTTGTTGTAGAGCACAACCACGGTATTACTGATAGTGGTCACTCTCACTCATTAAGTCGTTTTTCTGGTAATAATAATGTTAATAGTCAAAGTGGCCGTTATGCACTTGCTACAGATAATGATTTGACTACTGATAATACACAATCTGCAACGACAGGCATCACTATAAACAATGAAGGTGTTTCTGGAACAAACGCAAACCTTCCACCATACTATGCTCTCGCTTTCATCATGAGAACTATCTGATAGGAAAGATATATGGCACTTAGAAACCCAAAATTATTCGGACTTAATGTCTTAACTCTTTTTGCGGACGTAGAAAATAAGAATGCCGCACTGCAAGCAATCAATCTGCCACCTCTTGACATTGAGGTGATTGCTGGTTCTGCAAATGCAGGAGCAAGTAGAAACGATTGGGTTTGTTTCTCAAGACTAAGTGTTCCTCTTCATGAAACATTAGACAGATACTATAGAGATTCAGAACAATATAACGGAATCTTACAGAAAAGAGCAGGAACTGATAGTACTCTCTTTGGCAACTTAAGTATCAACGGATCGTTTAGTGGATCTGCAATTCGCTATCGTTATATTGATGGTACTGGGACAGGTGCTACAGTAAAGATTGCAGATATTTCAACGTCAAGAATCAGTGCATGGAGTTCAAGCGATTCCAGAGCAACAAGCACTGATCTGGCAACTCAAGCAAAGGCAAGAATATCATATGGGGCCAGAGTTGGCATCACAACTGGTGGATCTTTGCAGTTTGGTACACAGTCTACCGCAATCAGTGGACCAAGACTTCAGACATCCATTGTTCCCCAAGCAAAAGAATTTAATTCAGAGTTTCCAACTTCAAAAATTGAATGCACTATTGGTGGTCAGGCAGTAACTCTTTATGCAATGAAAGGAATCCCTGTTATTTTTACAGGATTCTTTAGAAACGTAGATGCAGAAGTTAATTTGTCATCATTAATTGATAACATCTCAGCAAGTTGGAAGATTGTTGAAACAGGTAATGCAAATAACTATACCAACTATGCAGACCAAGGTACAACAACATCCAAAATTAGATATAGATCTTCAGTATCAAGAGAAAGATATATTCAATTCTACTATAATCCAGACAGGATTTCAAGGATTCAAATCAGATCTGCAAGCATTGCAGAACTTCCCACTGTCAAGTTCCTGAATGCAACCACACTTGACTTTGCATACAACACTCTCAAGAACTTCCCAGATCTGAATTTCATTGCTCCATCACTACAGAATTTGTACTTGATGAGGAATCCATTCTACCTGAGTGAAACTGAGAGCGAAAGAAAATTCAATCAGGCAGTTGTAGATAAGATTCCATCTGGACTTAGAGAACTTCATATGGAAGGAACCTTCTATGGTTCTATTACTCAAAATATTATTGCAAATCGTTTCACACAACTTACTACTCTAAATTTTGGTAGAGGTGGTGGTGCATACTTCCACCCAGACTCTGATGATTCAAGTTGTACAATTCCAAACGTTCCAAATACTTGTACAACATACAGTGTTCAATCAAATGACTTCAGAGCAATTGATAACACAGCAAGTGGATCTGGAAACACTTACAACGTAAAGCAACTTACAAATCTTCAGACATTAAATCTTTCAGGTAATTATTACTTGACTGATGGTAGTTTCTCAATTGATACAGACAATAATTCCATCGTAAACATTTATATTAATTCAACTGGACTTTCAATTCCAACAGGAGTCGCTGGAAAACAGTCTCTTCAAAATTTCTATGGATATTATTGCAGAAGTCTTGGATCACTTTTAAATGGCACATCATATAAGTTTGATGGTTGCGGATCACTAAGATACCTACACTGCTATGCATCGGGTGTCACTGGTGCGTTACCAAGATTCACAAACCCATCACTCTATTATCTTGATTTAAGATACACTAGTATCACTGGTGGATCTCCAACTGGTGATACCTCATATGTTATTCCAGAAAATACATTCAAGGACCTCACTGCAGTTTATTATATCATGTTGGATTCTGGAAATCTTTTGACTTCCCCAATCCATCCGAATGCTCTGAGTACATGTACAGATCTTTATTACTTCTGGTATCGTTCCCGTGGAAGAACAACAGGATCTCTTCCAAGTTTTGCAGCGAATGCAAACCTAAGATACATTTGGATGTATCATAATAAGTTTAGTGGATCAGTTCCAAACTTTGCATCAAACCCAAACATTTATTATGTTCAACTTGGTTATAACCAATTGAGCGGACAGATTCCATCATATAAGAATCTCTCTAACCTTACTTATCTGTATCTCTACAATAATAGTTTCACATCAATTGGAACTTTCCAGAACTTACCAAGACTGAGATACTTCTACGCACATAATAATCAAATTGCTGGTGAGATTCCTGACTTCACCGATTGTCCATACTTATACTACTTGATTCTTTACAACAACCAGTTTACAAATTACAAACAAGGTGCATTCTCACAACTATACAGAATCAGATATATAGATTTAGCGAGTAACTCTTTAACTGAGCAAGCAATTGAACAAATGATTAATGATTTGCTTGAAAACTATAATTCAGTAAATCGTGGAAATGTGACGATTAATTTACGTGGAAATTCTGCACCCAATCAGGACTCATTAGATAAGATTGCAATTTTAAGATCTAAAGGTTGGAACATTACACATAGTTAAAATGACAGTAAGACAGAACCAAGGATTCAGAAAAGATTTAAACTTTGAAGAGAATACAAACGACACACAGGCCCTAAGTAACCTTGGTGGAGTTGGTCTTGCAAATGATTTAAGAGTCATTCAGAATAACTTAAAAAATACATCTACTCTTGGATTTGTAACGTTTACAAATGGATTCTTTTCCTTCCCAGATAGAGAATTTGTATTCACAAATGATGATGTTGTTCTTGTAAATACTGAAGTGAATGTTGGATCAACTGTATTAACTACAGGAACTAATTATTATGTCTGCAACTCAAATGGAGAAACGCAATTTAAATTATCAACTACTCCAAGCACATCAAACCTTGGAATCAATACAATTACAGTTACTTCAGTATCTCCATCATCCTTTAACTTCATTCGCAAGGATGCAGTCTATCAGGAAAATTTAGTCAATTTTATTGAACCAGATATCCAAGATACTGAGGATTTTGGTGGATACCTGGCAGAATCTATCAATAGTATTTTTGATGATACTCAGGTAAATAACGAGTCAGCAAGATACTTTATTGGAAAGAAGTATAAAGGAACAGAAAACACAGAAACAGATAAAGAAATTAAGTTTGAGGGGACAGTTAATCTCTTTGACCCAGCACAGTTTAACGTTAGTCAAACTCAATTAAGCGATACGCAGTCACCTGGTATCTTTATTGGTGACACTCGTGCATTCTCAGCAGATAACAATCCATGGGAAATCTCTGGAAGCACACTAAGAACTCTTAGTGAAGAAGTAACGATTGGTGATCTATTTTTCTATGATGACATTACGATCACTGGAGTCAGTGCTGTCTCAGCAGCAGAGGTAAATGTGACTTCGTTCACTCATAAAGTTCCTGTTGCTATCAACGGGGAGACTTATTACTTATTGTTATCTACCTGAACCAAAATCAACTTTTAAAACCATTTTTGGCGGAAAAAAAATTCCACCAAAAATTTGATCTGAGACCCTTTCAGGTATTATACACACAAAACATTATAAGTGATACCGTCTCCTGCTCTTAATTCAAGTCTAGTGTTGGATCTATCTGCTGAGGAGTAGTTTGTGATTTTTGATGTAGTAACATTTGCAGTCAAAGCATCAAAAATGACATTACCTTCTTCAATTCTCAGACTCTGCTCAGTGGCAGTTGTATCAAGTCCTTCTTCGGTTGGGTTGAATGGTGGTGAAGTATCTGTTGGTGGGCAGCAGAGTTGTCTATCATCAACCTCATTTGTAACTGTGAAGTTTGATCCTGCAACAAGATTTTTCGTTGTCGCCGCACTAAGTGCAATTGTGTTGTTTAAAGGTGCTCCATTTACAGTAGTTCCAGTTGCAAATTGGAACCCCTGAACATTCCATCCATTACCCACACCAGTCGTATCTTGAACTGGAACTGATGTTGATCCTGCAGGAGTATCAGAAGCAACGATCATGCATTTTGTATTTGCAGGAATACAGAATGCATTTAGTGCTTCGTCTACAAGGCCTCTAGATTCATAGAAATAGAGGAATCTTTGCCCAAACCCTTGACTTGGGTCAATTGTGACTTGAGTTGCAGATGTGGTAATTCCAGTATATTGAGTAATACCATTACCAATAACGATCATTCCAGTTTTAAGACCTGATGTATCACCAGTTGAGAGACTAATAGTTCCGCCATTCGCACTTCCTGTAACTCTTTTTACGAATCCACGGTGATCAATGATTGTTAGGGGATTTGATGCTCTTGTACTTGTCGCAGCATTACTAATGATGAAAGAGTCATTGATGATAATGTCAGTAACTCTTGTATTTGCTGGAATTCCTGCCCCAAAGACATAATTACCAATCTCAATATTTGAGGTATCAGTCAAAGATACAACTTTTGAATTATTCGTGGTTGATGCAGTTGGCGATGCCTTAGTAATCGCCGCCAGGGAGGTTTTTGGTGAATATTTGATGTCAATTTTCTTAGTTGACTTGACTTTTACATATACATCTGAGTTTGCAGATCCACCGATCAGTCCACCACCAAAAAGAACAGATTGATCATAGAAAGCATTAAAACTTCCTTTTGCAGATTCAGAGAAATCATAGTTAAGAGAGTAAAGATTATTATATCTTAAATTCGTGTTAGATGCTCCACCTGGAGGTGTATAATCAAAGTTAATATTTCTATCTACACCGATTGCATTGACACTCTGAGGAACGTAGAATCTAAACCTGACTCTATATCTTTCATATGCCTCTAAAACATAAGTGGAGAATCTCGTACTTACTGATGTTCCAGGATCTCTGAAGAATGTAACTGGAATGTTGGAGTTAGCAGTAGTAATTGGATCTCCAGAATCATTCGTGAGTGTGATCTCTCCTGTATCCCTATCAATAGAGTCATCTACACCGATAGTTGTACCAGAGAGAATACCAGATCCACTTACCGACATTCCTATTCCAACATTTGGAACATTAGCAGTTGGAATAGTGACTACGTTTGTACCAGAAGTTGTTGCCGTAACTGTTACTGCAAGCCCAACTCTTTGATATTCAGTATAAGTATTGATACCAGAAACATATCCTTCAGTTTGGAAGTCCATGGTAAAACCAAGACTTGCACTTGTATTAAAAGTATAACTTCCAGTTTGAGTAGGAACAAAGAATCCTTCCCACAGTACACCACCATTTGCGTTTACTGATTGTGGGTGAATTTTACCAGTATAATTGAAGTTTCCATTTTCCCAAAAAGTATCGCCTGGAATAATTCCACCAGTTGTAACTCCCACAAAGATTCCTGATGTTGTATCATCTACTTGATCTTCATTAAAATATGTGGCTGTCAGTCCATCACCACCATTAAATCTTGGATCACCAGAGAAAATTTTAAACTTATCTAAACGATTTTGATAGGTAATACTTGGTGATACTGCTTGGTTAATTCCATTTGAATTTGTGTTTTGGACAGCACTACCAATTATGTCCCGATAGTTTTCAGGAGACAGTCCTTCTGCAAAGACATTTCGGATTACATCTAAGTCTTCCGATGTGAATGAAGAACCTTCTTCATCAACGAGTGTATCAAGTAAGTTATTCAGAGCAGTCTTAGAATCAGAAAGATCGGAAAAGTTAAAGTCCCTTCTCAGACCGACCCTTTTGAATATTTTACGTGCCATTTTTGACTTTTTTTACTATTTATTGTATAATAAATAAATTGCCATATATGTAAGTAAATGAATCCTGAATCAATGCTCACAGAACTAAATGAGAGAGAAAAAAATCTCAGAAATGAATTGATTGAACTTGAAAGACAATTCAATGCAAAGAAAGAACAATATCTCAAAATCCAAGGTGCAATTGAAGCACTGACATTGGTAGAAGAGGGAGATTCTGAAGACTGATAAATAAAAGGAGACTTATATAAGTCTCCTTTTTTGGTACATACCGAGATACATAAATGTCCACACCTTTTAGGTTAAAACGATCTGCTGTATCTGGAAAGCGACCTGGACTTTCTGA
>Ga0255768_10000363_pt1 | contig 47014 bp, 41 predicted proteins | sample 071ome_33_FD_179983 | JGI IMG/M metagenome (GOLD analysis project Ga0255768, IMG submission 179983) | Coastal salt marsh microbial communities from the Groves Creek Marsh, Skidaway Island, Georgia - 071412AT metaG (version 2) | ecosystem: Environmental > Aquatic > Marine > Intertidal zone >... | reverse complement strand
TGCAGCTGGGTTTGGGCAGCGTTCTTTTTGCTCTGGCGGCCCAGTCGGTGCCTGCCGTTCAGCTGACCCTTTTCTCTCTCGGCGAGCCGGTTCTGGCACCGCTCTGGGTGTTTTTTGTTTTTGGGGAAGTGCCCACGTGGGCTACTCTCTTAGGCGGCGCTGTATTGTTCAGCGCTTTGGGGCTTCAGATTTCAGCAAGGCGCTCAGGGGATTAGGGTCTCAGACCCGTGCCGCGGCGCGTTTAGCCCAAAGATGCAGAAATATCGCGGCCGCGATGCCCGAAGCGCTGAACAGCATGCACATGACGAGAATCTGATACCGGGCCGCGATCAGAGGCGAAACGCCTGAGAGCACCTGACCGGTCATCATTCCGGGCAGTGAGACTAGGCCCACGGCCATAAGCGAATTGACCAGCGGGATCATGGCAGTTTGCAGGGCTGTAAAGCGAGCCTCTGACGGTTTCATTCCCCGATTCCTCTCGGACTCGAAACGCTCCGCTGCAAGGCTCACCGAATTCATGGCATTGGAGAAGATCATGCCGGCAAGCGGGATCACGTATCGGGGTTCATACCACGGGTCAACGCCAATCACCCATTGTGTCGCCAGGTAGAGAACCGGCAGGCCGCCGAGGACGATCGCGGAAAAGGATATAAGGTAAAGACGATACCCCGATGACTCAAGCGGCCGTAGCGCAATCCCGCTCGCCGCCGAGATCATGACAAATAATACGAGCGAGACCAGGATCGGACTATCGGTCTCGAACAGGAAAACCAGAACGTAGCCGACAGCGAGGAGTTGCGCGAGCATGCGCACGATACCCTGCAGGGTAGACCGGGGAGAAATGGACCATCGCCACTGAATGAAAATGACCGCGGCGACGGGAATCAGGATGAGCGCCAGCCTCGACAGAGATATGGGCTCTACGACCGATCCCATTTACAGGGTCCTGTCGGCTTTTTAGAGAACGGCTAGAGAGGTGAAGCGGATAGCTACCGCTTACGGCTAGGCCTTCTTTTTAGGGATCGTCCGCAGATTGAGATCTTCAATCAGGGTGGCACAGTACTGAGACACTTCCTTTTTTGTGCCCTGTCGATACCCGGTCACAGAAGAGACGGAGTTGGCCACAACGTATCGATAGCAGGTCCCGTCCGATCCACCGCTGGGTAGTTCGGATTTCTCGATCGTCACCACGTTGTAACAGAGGTGCGCAAAATCTTCTTTGTTTAGGACTGGATCGGCTTTTTTCATGGACGTCCTGGGCGGGGTGATTCGGTGACAGTGATGAGCGGGCGGGGCGGCTACCAGCGCCTGGTCCCTCTAATCCGGGGCGCAGGATTATAACACGGTTTGCTTATATTGCCCCGTGGCGGGGCATTTCCCCGTTAACCCAACCGGTGTAGCAAAAAGTGGCTCCGAAGCCAAACCGCTTAGCGATTGGCTTTGTGAATCGCACGCCGGGCTGTACCCAGAGCCGCTTCGTGCACCGCTTCTGAAAAGGTCGGGTGCGCATGGACGGTTCGCGCAAGGTCTTCGGCGCTTGCCTCCATCGCCATGGCAAACGTGGCCTCGTTAATAAGTTCGGAGGTCTGCGGGCCGATCATGTGGACCCCCAAGATTCGATCCGTCTGTCCGTGTGACAGGATTTTAACAAAGCCGATCGTGTCGCCTACTGCCTTTGCCCGGCCGGAGGCGGCGAAGGGAAAGATTCCTGAATTAAAAGGGGTCTGACTTGATTTGAGGTCAGACTCCGACGCACCCACCCAGGCAATCTCAGGATGGGTATAGATCACCCAGGGAATGTAATCATGATCAATATGCCCGGATCCTGATGCAATCTGTTCCGCGACAGCCACACCTTCCTCTGAAGCCTTATGCGCGAGCATCGGTCCGCGCACTAAATCTCCAATGGCCCAAACCCCCGCTACCGCGGTGGCGCCGGACGCATCAACGGGGACAAAGCCTTTGTCGTCGACTTGGACGCCGCAACCGTCATCCAAAAGCCCATCGCTAGAGGGACGCCTGCCCACTGCTACGACCAGTCGCTCTACCTCAATCGACTCCGCGCCGTCTGGCATCTCATAGTGAATGTGACAGCCTTTATCGGTGGTCTCAACACGACTCACTTTGCAGCTTAGTCGGATATCAAGCCCCTGTTGGCCGAACTGCTTTTTTGCCTCCCGGGCGATCATCGGGTCCGCACTAGGGAGCAGCGTATCCTGCGCCTCGAGAATGGTTACGGATGCGCCGAGGCGTCGCCAGACACTCCCGAGCTCGAGCCCAATAACGCCAGCGCCGATAATGCCCAGCGTCTTGGGCACCTCCGAGAATTCGAGCGCGCCTGAGGAGTCAAAGATTCGCTTGTTGTCGATTTCCATACCCGGCAATGACACAGGTACCGATCCTGAGGCGAGAATCACGTGCCGCGCAGCGAGATCCTGACCAGTCCCGTCATGTAGCGTGACGCGAACATGGCCTGCTTTCATAAGCTGGCCATGACCGGCGATGAACGCAATCTTGTTTGCTTTGAAAAGAGCGGCAATGCCACCGGTCAGTTCAGAGACGATCTGACGTTTTCTGGCCTGCATCTTCTCGACGTTGATGACGACGCTCCCGGTTTCAATACCGTGCGAGTCGGCCTGGTGGCGGATGGCCTCAAAACGCTCAGAGGACTCAAGCAGAGCCTTGGAGGGAATGCAGCCGACATTCAAACAGGTTCCGCCCAGTGAGGGCGCGTCGTCTTGCGCGGTCCAGCGGTCTACACATGCGGTTTTTAACCCAAGCTGCGCACAGCGGATAGCCGCCACGTACCCGCCTGGGCCGGCTCCGATAACAATGACATCAAAGGTGGTTTCGTTCACGCTGATTCAGGGCAAGAGGAAGACGGCGAAAAACAGAACGTGCGGTTCAGACCTCAAGTAAGAGTCGGGCAGGGTCCTCAAGCGCCTCTTTGACTGATACCAGAAACGAGACCGCGTCTGCGCCATCGATGATCCGGTGATCATAGGACAGGGCGAGATACATCATCGGTCGTATGACCACCTCCCCATCGAGCGCAATGGGTCGATCCTGGATTTTATGCATACCAAGGATCGCGCTTTGAGGCGGATTCAAAATCGGCGTTGAGAGCATCGACCCAAAGACGCCGCCGTTCGTAATGGTAAAGGTGCCGCCGGTTAGATCGTCCATGGTTAGCGCCCCTTGCCGGGCCCGGTCGCCAAAGTCGGATATGGCAAGCTCGATTTGCGAAAGACCCTGCTTTTCGGCGTCACGCAGAACCGGTACGACGAGCCCCCGCGGTGAAGAGACGGCGATACCAATGTCGTAAAACCTATGAAAGAGGATGTCGTTTCCGTCCACTGAGGCGTTAATGATCGGAAAACGCTTGAGCGCCTCCGCACAGGCCTTCACAAAAAACGACATAAACCCCAGTCGTACCCCGTGTGCTTTTTCAAAAGCGTCACGGTAGCGCGCACGTAGCGCTTTCACCTCATAAAGATCCACCTCGTTGAAGGTGGTCAGAATAGCAGACTGCTGTTGGGCGTTCAGCAAGCGCGAGGCGATGGTTTTCCGCAACCGCGACATGGGCTCGCGATGCGTCTCGCGAGAGACCGAGCCAGTCGCTGGAGCCGGCCGATCGTTTTTATGGGACAGCACGTCCTCTTTTAGGATTCTGCCCGCCCGACCTGATCCCTGAACGGTGGCAAGGTCAACACCACGCTCGCGTGCGACTTGCTTCGCAGCGGGCCCTGATGGCGAGATCGCGGCCGGCTTTTCATGGGCTGGCGGTGCAGACGTCGACGCTCCGGCCGGCGCGGAAGTTTCAGCAACAGGGTCTTCTTTGGCGATCTCGGCACCTTCTCTGGCATCCTGTGTGCCGGCCGATTCGTCGTTGGCTGCAACGCCTTCTTCAAATAGGGCAATGACGTCGTTGGCGAGCACCGTATCGCCCTCGCTTCGGAGGATTTTGGTAATCACGCCATCTTTTGGCGCAGGCACTTCCAGTACTACTTTTTCGGTCTCGATATCCACCATGTTTTCATCCCGGCGTACGTGTTGACCGACCTGGACGTGCCAGCGCAACATCGTCGCATCAGCGACCGATTCTGGAAGCAGGGGTACTTTTATCTCAACCGACACGACCTATTCTCCTACCGCTTTTGCCTTTAGGTTTGCTTCTGGCCCCAGCGCTTGACTGACTACTAAGGCTTGCTGCTCGACGTGTTTCTGGTGAGACCCAACGGCGGGAGAGGCAGACGCTTCGCGGCTAACGTATTCGAGTTGCTGATCCGGTTGGATTGCTCGACTCAGATGGTTTTGAATTCGATGCCACGACCCCTGATTACGGGGCTCTTCCTGACACCAGACGATCGTTTTACATTTATTAAAGGCACGTAGCTCGGCATCAAGCGCTTCTTCCGGGAACGGGTAGAGTTGCTCAATCCGGATAATCGCGGTGTTGGCTTGCCCCCGGCGCGAGCGCTCCTCGACCAGATCAAAATAAACCTTGCCGCTGCACAGAATCACCCGGTCGACCTGACTGGAATGGGTAATATCGGCGTCGGCCAGAACAGGCTGGAATGCTCCTTCGGAAAGCTCGCGGACTGGCGAGACGGCCAGTTTGTGCCTGAGCAAACTCTTTGGGGTCATGACGATCAACGGGCGGCGGAGCGGTCGAATCATCTGTCGACGCAACAGATGAAAGAACTGCGCAGGGGTGGTCGGCATACACACCTGCATGTTGTCATCGCTACACAGCTGAAGAAAACGCTCGAGCCGTGCTGAAGAATGCTCGGGACCCTGACCCTCCAGCCCGTGAGGAAGAAGCATAGTGAGGCCGCACAGGCGCTGCCATTTCGCTTCTCCACTGCTGATGAACTGGTCAATAACCACCTGAGCGCCGTTGGCAAAGTCACCAAACTGCGCTTCCCATATGGTGAGCGTGCGCGGCTCGGTCGTTGCGTAACCGTACTCAAACCCCAGCACTGCCTCCTCCGAGAGGAGTGAGTCAATAATCAGGAATTTTGAAGGGTCATCACCAATCTGACGCAGGGGCACAAAAGGCTGGCGTTTGGCCTGGTTTTTAAGAACCGCGTGGCGGTGTGAGAAGGTTCCCCGACCCACATCCTGACCTGACATCCGCACCGAATATCCGTCTTCAACGAGGGACGCATAGGCCATGGTCTCTGCGAAACCCCAATCCATTGGCAGCTCGCCGCTCGCCATTTTGGTTCGGTCTGACAGGATTCGCGCAACGCGTGGATGCACTTCAAAATCAGTCGGGAGACTAACGAGCGTCTCGTTCAGTCGCTTCACGCGATCCAGAGCAATAGCCGTGACGGCGGCATCGGTCCACTTGGCATCAACGTAAGGAGACCAGTCGACGAGATACAGGGACTTGTCTGGATCATGAGCGGGCGGGCGCACAACACGACCCTCGTCCATTGCTTCCCTATATTCATTAACCAGACGGTCAGCATCGTTCTCGCTTATGACACCTTCTTTCACCAGGCGCTCTGCGTAGCGTTGCCGAGTGGTGGGCATGTTTCGAATCACCCGATACATTGCCGGTTGCGTGATCGAGGGCTCATCGGCCTCGTTATGGCCAAGGCGCCGGTAGCAGATAATGTCCACGACCACGTCTTTGTGGAAAGTCATCCGGAATTCATGCGCCAGCGAGGTCGCGAACAGCACCGCGTCCGGGTCATCACCGTTTACGTGAAAGATTGGCGCCTGGACCATCTTCGCAATTTCGGTGCAATAAGGGGTCGAGCGGGCATCCAGAGGATTTCGTGTGGTAAAGCCAATCTGGTTGTTTACCACGAGGTGAATCGTGCCGCCGGTCGAAAAACCGCGGGTGTTGGACATATTCAGCGTTTCCATCACCACGCCTTGTCCGGCGAAGGCTGCGTCGCCGTGAATCAGGATAGGGACGACTAAGTTTTTATCCTCGTCGCCTCGGCGGTCCTGACGGGCACGCACCGACCCCTCGACAACCGGATCGATGATCTCAAGGTGTGACGGGTTGAAGGCCAGCGCCACGTGGACGACACCCCCAGGCGTGTTGATATCTGCAGAGAACCCCTGGTGATATTTGACGTCGCCCGTATTGAGTTCGGCATCGACCGTTTTTGCTTTACCTTCAAACTCGTTGAACAGCTCGCTGGGTGATTTGCCCAGGATGTTGACGAGCACATTCAAGCGACCTCGGTGGGCCATCCCAATCACGATTTCTTTGACGCCCACGCTTCCGCATTGCTGAATGAGTTCCTGCATCGCCGGAATAAGGGCCTCGCCCCCTTCGAGAGAGAAGCGCTTTTGTCCCACAAAGCGAGTATGCAGATATCGTTCCAGGCCCTCTGCCGCCGTGAGTCGCTGGAGCACGTGCTTGCGAAAATCAGCCGAGGGCGCCGGGCGCACCGGTTGTGTTTCCAGGCGTTCCTGTAGCCACCGCTTCTCGGCGGTGTTGGTGATATGCATGTACTCGATACCAATCGGGCCACAGTAGACGGCTTCGCAGAGGTCACGAATGCGCCGAAGCGGCATCCGGGCGTCGCCAAACGCCAGGGAACCGGCATCGTAAACATGGTCCAGATCGCTCTCATCAAGTCCTTGAAACGCCAGATCGAAATCCTCTGGAACCTCAGGATTCATGATGCTGAGTGGGTCGGTTTGGGACACGCTATGCCCGCGGGTACGGTAGGCATTTATCAGACGCAGAACTGCCCCCTGCTTGCGCTCGCGGTCGTTCTGAGCACTTACCGTTGCCGCGCTTGAGTCGCTTGAAAGCGTTAGGTGCGAGGTCTCCGGAAGCGCGCTAAAAAGGCTTCTCCACTCCGACGGGATAGAACTGGGATCGCGCTCGAACTGCTCGAACTGCGCCTCCAGGTAGGCACGGCTTTCCGCTGACAGGGTCGCGAGAGAAAGGTTCCGGTCTGAACCGTTTTTAGTGCTCATTCAGCGCGGTGCGGAGCAATGATCAGTTGAGAAGTTTGATCCAGAAAGTGGGAAAGATTATAACGCAACAGCCCGTGACCGCGCCGTTCAGTTACCTCGCGACCAAGTGCTCAGCCTCGCGTCTGGCGAGGGGGGTATCGGGCTAGCGGGAGCCCGTGTGGCCGAAGCCGCCCGATGCGCGTTCGGTCTCTTCAAAGTTGTCAACCACCTCAAACGTGGCCTGGAATACAGGCACCATAACCATTTGCGCGATTCGATCCCCCGGGGTGATCTCAAAGGTTTTGGCGCCTCGATTCCAGCAGGAGATCATGATCTCGCCTTGGTAGTCACTGTCAATGAGACCGACGAGATTCCCCAGAACGATTCCCTGCTTATGGCCAAGGCCGGAACGGGGTAGGAGTACGGCAGCGAGGCCGGGGTCGCCGATATGTATGGCGATGCCGCTGGGAATCAGCTGACAATCCCCCGGCGCGAGCATCAGCGGCTCGCTCAGGCAGGCCACGAGGTCGATACCGGCCGAGCCGGCGGTGGCGTAGCCCGGGAAGGTAAATTCCTTGCCGAGTCTTTTGTCGAGAATTTTAAGTTTTATGCTGTTCATGATACTTCTTGGCGATGGTTTCAATGAGGTCGATCGCCAGCTGGGCCTTCGATTTGCGCCCGAGGTCGATTTCCTCGTTCTGGCCAATCAGGACGAGTTGATTTTCATCACTACCGAACGGATTGAGCGCCTCCCCAACCTGATTGACCGCAATCAGATCAAGGCCTTTATTTCGTCTTTTGTTTCTCGCATGTTCGATGGGTTGATCTGTTTCGGCGGCGAAACCCACGGTGAACGGTCTCGGACTTTGGGTTGCCACCCAGGAGAGTATGTCCGGGTTTTTCACAAGTTCAAGCGTGAGACGGTCATCATTCTTTTTTATTTTCGAGGTTTGCACGGTCTGGGGTCGGTAGTCTGCGACGGCCGCTACGCCGATAAAAATATCGCAGGGGCTGTGAGCCGTTTGCACTGCCGCAAACATCTCCTCAGCGGAGCGTACCGATGACAGACGCGCTCTTTTAGGCGGCGTGAGCGCGGTCGGACCGCTAATCAGGTGGACGTTCGCGCCAGCCGCCGCAGCGGCTGAGGCCACCGCATACCCCATCTTGCCCGAGCTGTGATTGGATAGCCCGCGGACCGGGTCGAGCGCTTCCCAGGTGGGGCCGGCAGTGATAACCACGTTCAGTCCTTGCATCGACCCTGAGGCGGTTTGAGCTAGCAGCGCGTTTAGAATGTCGTGAGGTTCCATCATGCGACCGGGGCCGACATCGCCACAGGCCTGGTCACCGATAGCTGGCCCGAGGATCATGATCCCGTCTGCTTGAAGGGTAGTCACGTTTCGCTGAGTAGCGGGCTTTTGCCACATCGCCTGGTTCATTGCGGGCGCCAGGAACACCGGCGCGGAGGTAGCCAGACAAACGGTGCTCAAAAGATCGCTCGCCATCCCGTTCGCTAATTTGGCGATAAAGTCAGCGCTGGTTGGCGCCACCAGCACAAGATCCGCCCATCGCCCGAGCTCAATGTGACCCATTCCGGCCTCTGCCGCTGGGTCGAGAAGGGTATCCCGTACCGCTCGCCCGCTGACCGCTTGCATGGTTAGCGGAGAAATAAAAGACTTTGCGGCGTCGGTCATGACGACTTGTACCAACGCCCCTTCGTCCTTCAATCGTCGAGCCAGTTCAGCCGCCTTGTAGGCGGCAATTCCCCCGGTAATTCCGAGGATAATATGCTGATCGTGGAGTAAGGACATGATCGCGAAGTCTACCGTCACCCTCTCAGCAAGGGGGAGCGTCGTTTTTACGGGGTGGTGCCTTACGGTCGAAATTCACGGCGGTTCTAGGAAATCGGAGCGAAATCTGGTATAAAACGCGGCCTTCCCTACGTTTTGATTCAGGATTTTAGCAATGGCTAGAGAATGCCAAGTAACGGGCAAGCGGGTGATGACGGGAAATAACGTCTCTCATGCCCACAACAAAACCAAGCGGGTATTCAAGCCGAATATCCACGACAAACGTTTTTGGGTTGAAAGTGAGAATCGATGGGTGCGCTTGCGCGTTTCTCATCAGGGCCTGCGCATCATTGATAAAAAGGGCATTGATGTGGTGCTCGAAGAGTTACGTGGCCGAGGAACCAAGGTCTAGTTCCACCCCCCAATCCGCCGTGGAGTCGGTATCCTTATGAGAGATAAAATCAAACTCGTTTCTTCCGCTGGAACCGGTCACTATTACACGACCACCAAAAACAAAAGAACTCAGCCGGAAAAGATGGAAATCAAGAAGTACGACCCGGTCGTGCGCAAGCACGTTGCCTATAAGGAAGCGAAGATCAAGTAATGGAGTAATGAGCGGTAACCGCAGACCATATGCCTAGAAAACCCTCGCCTGTGGCGGGGGTTTTTGTTATTTAGCGGGCGCGGTAGGTAATGCGGCCTTTGCTCAGATCGTAGGGGGTTAACTGCACAGTTACCTTATCGCCGCGCAAAATGCGGATGTAGTTTTTCCTCATCTTGCCTGAGATATGGGCCGTCACGATATGGCCATTATCGAGTTCCACTCGGAATTGCGTATTGGGCAGGTTCTCGAGAACCGTGCCTTCCATTTCAATGTGTTCTTCTTTTGCCACGCGATATTGGGCAGGCGCCCGTTGATCATTTCTGAGCGCGCAGTATACCGAAGTTTGCTATTCTCAATCGACATAGGCGCTTAAAGGATTGTTGAGGCCTTGCGAGAAGATCCCATCGTGCGATCGATCTCTTATTTAAGGAAGCTCTTGCCATGATTGACCTGTTTTTCTGGCCCACACCGAACGGCCTCAAGCCTCTGATATTCCTCAAAGAAACCGGGCTTGCGTATCAATTGAAGCCAATCGACATCAATGCAGGAGAGCAATTTCAGCCGACCTTCCTGAGTATTTCGCCCAATAACCGGATCCCGGCGATCCTGGACCACGCGCCGGCCGACAGCGGCAAGCCGTTGTCTGTCTTTGAGTCGGGCGCCATACTCATTTATCTTGCCGAGAAGACAGGTCGATTTTTTTCCGATGATCTTCGTCAGCGGGTTCGGGTCCTCGAATGGCTGATGTGGCAGATGGGGGGATTGGGACCCATGCTCGGTCAGAACCATCATTTCAATATCTATGCACCCGAGAAAGTGCCGTACGCTGTTCAGCGATACAACCAGGAGGCGTCACGCCTGTACGCCGTGTTGGATGGCCAGCTGAATAATCGAGCCTTTATTTGCGATGAGTACTCCATTGCCGATATGGCCTGCTATCCGTGGGTAGCACGCCATGAACGGCACCAAATTGACCTCGCTGCGTTCCCGAATGTCCAACGATGGTTTTCGCAGATGGGCGCTCGGCCGGCGGTAGTGTCTGCCTACGAGGAGGCAGAGCGAGTAAATGAAGGGCGAGCGGTGACCGCTGGGGCAGGGAACGTGTTATTCGGTCAGACGGCTGAGACCATCCGTCGGGCTCAGAACGCCGAGTAAACCATCTCGATTTTATCGAGGCGTTGCTGGCGCAGTTGAGGTGCCTTGGAAAAAGAGGTCGACGCAAAGTCCCGGATCGTTCGCTTTTAATCGGATGACAGCCCCGTGCAGCTGAAGAACCGCTCGGGCCAGGCTTAGACCCAATCCGTTCCCGGGTGTCGACCGGCTCGCGTCGGTTCTGTAGAAGCGCTGGAAGACCCGATCGTGTTCGTGTGTCGCGATTCCCGGGCCGCTGTCGCAAATGCTCAGAAAAGGTCGATCTTCTCGGGTACCGACACGTAGCTGGATCCGTCCACCCATGGGCGTATATTTGATTGCGTTGTCCATGATGTTGGCCAAAGACTGAAAGAGCATGTCTCGATCGGCAGCGAGCTGTGGAGCGTCGTCAATCAAGAGGGTAATTTTTTGGTGCTTATCATCAGCAAGCGGCTCATAAAACTCGACAATATCTTTGATCAGATCAGCGAGTGAGAGATCAACCAGAGTCGGCGTCACGGTTTCAGATTCGATCCGTGCGATGCGCAGCAGAGCATTGAATAAGCCCAGCAAACGGTCTGCCTCGCGCAGCGCATGCGATAAGGTTTCGCTCAGTTCTGGGTCGTGAGGTCGCTGCGTTGAGATTTCCTCAAGATCCTGCCGCAGGCGGGAAAGCGGTGTTTTCAGGTCATGAGCGATGTTGTCACTCACCTGGCGGATACCCTCCATCAGTTCCTGAATCTGATCGAGCATTCGATTTAAGTGGGTGGCCAGTCGATCAAACTCATCGCCTCGGTGACTGACGGGAACCCTTCGGCGTAGATCGCCGTCGATAATACGTTGACTGGTTTCATTGATGACCTCAAGGCGGGCCATCATGCGCCGACTGATAAAGAATCCCCCGGCGAGACCCAACAGCAGCGTTAGGATCACACCCCAGCTCAGCGCAACGATAATTTGCCGCTCAGCGGCTTTAAGTTCCTGAATATCTTCGCCTACCAGCAGCCGAAAACCGCCGCTGAGAGCGAACTGTTTAGCGCGGGCGGGGTGGGTTTGCGCGTCGTCGCGATCTCGCGTCTCCAGCCGAAAGCTCAGCCAGCCGTCCTTTTCTTCAACCGCTGGCCAGCGGCTGATATTACCCACCACTGGGCGGGAAAGAGGATCCATTAATAAATACAGTGCTGAACCGGTGGGTTGTTGCCGGGTGATCCGCTCGAGAATCAGGCGGCGTAGCCCGACTACGCCCGAGCGTTCGTAGCGCTCCGAGAGAATCCGGATCTCAGTCTCCATCGCGGCGTCTGACTGGGCGGCCATATAGCGGGCGCTCGACCAGTAGATGAATGTGAAGAGCGCCAGTACGGAGACGGTAAACAGCGTGACATACAGCAATGCCAGCCGAAACGTCGAGCTTGCAAGAAATTTATTCCGGCTCACGAAGCATGTATCCGGCTCCTCGGACAGTCTGAAGCAGGGGTATATCAAAGTCCCGATCTATTTTTGAACGCAGTCGACTGACATGCACGTCAATGACATTGGTCTGTGGGTCAAAGTGATAGTCCCAGACATTCTCGAGAAGCATTGTTCGCGTGACGACTTGCTCGCTGTGACGCATGAGGTATTCAAGAAGTCTGAACTCCCTGGGTTGCAGATTAATGGTTTGTCCCTGGCGTCGCACCTTACGACTTAAGACATCCATTTCAAGGTCGGCGACTTTTAGCTGTGTTTCAACGGCGCCTTGATAGTTGCGTCGAGCTAAAGCCTCAACACGCGCGAGCAATTCTTCAAATGCAAACGGCTTGGGAAGGTAATCATCGCCCCCGGCGCGCAGCCCAACAACACGATCTCCCAGGTCGCCAAGGGCGCTGAGGATGAGCACCGGTACCTTACGGTTATCACGCCGAAGTGCTTCGATAAGAGTTAGCCCATCCATCTCCGGCAGCATCCGGTCAACAATCAGAACATCAAAGCGTTCCTCGCGCCCCATCGCCAGCCCGTCGGTTCCTGATTCGGCCACGTCGACCACGTGGCCCGCCTCAGTAAGGCCACGCTTTATGTAGCGGGAGACGTCCGTATCATCTTCAACGACGAGAATTCGCATGGGATTATTGTTACCTTTGAGGTGTTTCCCTGCAAGGCGAAACGGGGATCGGTAGCCGTGCAGCAGACCTGATCCCCATCACCCCCGGCTAGCCGGTTCGAACGGCTACGAACTGCCGACCGTCACCGCGCTGCACCAGCAGTACGACTGGCCGCTTCTTGTCTTCTGATTGCAGTGCCCGCACTGCGGCGATCACGTCATCCGCGGTGCGAACGTTTTCGGGACCGACCTTCAGAATAATGTCTCCCGCCCGCAAACCTTCTTGCGCTGCGGCGCCAGCCGGGTCCACGGCTGCAATGCGCACACCGGCATCGTCAAGCCCTGCGGCTTCGCGGTCTGCTGCGTCCAGGTTAGAGAGTTTAAGACCGAGACGGACACCCTCTGGAGCATCGTTCCCTGATGCAAGTACCTGACGCGTCCCGGCCATGGGCTCAAGCTGAGCGGTAACATTCAATTCGGTGCCGTCCCGCCATACGGTGATGGCGGCATCGGTCCCGGTCTGTGCCTGAGCGACCATTTTGGGGAGGTCACGCATTTTTTTAACCTCTCGCTGATTGAACTCCAGAATCACATCTCCCGGTTTCAGTTCGCTGCGCTCGGCTGGACTGTTTGGCGATATCCGCGAAATGAGCGCGCCCGCTGGTTCAGACAGGCCCAAGCCTTCAGCAAGCTCCTTAGTGACCGGCTGGATCTCAACGCCTAGCCAGGAGCGTGCCACTGATCCGGTATCTCTTAATTGATCAATTACCGTTTCGGCTTGAGCGGACGGTATGGCGAATCCGATACCAACGCTTCCGCCGTTCGGGGAGAAGATCGCCGTATTAATCCCGATCACCTCGCCTTCGTGGTTAAACAACGGTCCACCCGAGTTTCCGCGGTTAATCGGCGCATCAATTTGGATGTAGTCCACGTACGGGCCATCTCGCAAATCGCGTCCTCGCGCCGAAACAATCCCGGAAGTCGTAGTGCCGCCAAGGCCAAATGGATTTCCGATGGCGATCACCCAATCGCCAACCCGAGCGCTATCGGAGTCTCCAAAACGCACCTGAGGAAGAGGGTCCTGCGAATGGACTTCCAACAGGGCGAGATCGGTTCGTGGATCAACACCTCGGACAGTCGCTTCAAGCGTTCGTCCATCATCTAAGATGACCTCGATATCCTGAGCGCCCTTGATCACGTGATGATTGGTTACCACCAATCCTGACGAATCAATGATAAATCCTGAGCCGAGCGAGCGGCTCTCAGGGCGTCGTTGAGATTGATCCGGAATTTGTTGGTTGAAGAAGCGTTCCATGAACTGACGCATCTCCGGAGGTCCGTTGAACTCGAAACGATTCTGAGGCCCTGAGCCGCGGCGTTGCTCGAAGGGGTTAAGCCCAACCGTTTCAACATTCCGTGCAGAAATATTGACGACGGCCGGACGAACCGCCTCCACCAGATCAGCAAACCCGGCCGCGGGCTGAATGATGCGGGTGTCGGCAGGTCCGGGAATGGCGGTGATGCCCTGCCGGGCATAGGTAATGGCGCCGAGGGCGGTGAGCCCGGCAAGCCCAACGACGGCGAGTTTCGTTTTCTGACTTCGCAGTAATAACGCGGATATGCGCATGGTTGCCCTCTCTGTGATGGCTGATGAAAGTCAGCACAGACTAGGGTGTTTCGCGTTACCGCAAGATAACCGGTGGGTTACCGTTTGTTCATCCAGATCAACGGGATGTGATCAGGCCAGCAGGCGCTCAAGAATGCCTTCGTAGATCACGGAAAGAGTGGAAAGATCGCTGGCATCAACGACTTCGTCCACCTGATGAATGGTTTTATTTAAGGGACCGAGTTCAATCACCTGAGCTCCAGAGGGCGCAATGAAGCGACCGTCGGAGGTCCCGCCATCGGTCGATAGCGTGGGCTTTTTCCGGGTGACCGTTTCGACACTGGCGACGGCTGCCTCAAGCAGCGTGTCAGGCAGGGTTTGGTAGGGCTGGCCGATGGGGCTCCAGTCGATTCGGTACTCGTCGGCATGAGCGCGACAAATCGTATGAATCATTTCTTGAAGCGACTGAGCCGTATGGTCGGGGCAGAAGCGCAAATTGAACTGCGCGCATGCCTCGCCGGGAATCACATTAGTTGCTCCTGTCCCGCCCGCGATATTAGAGACCTGGAACGAGGTAGCGGGAAAGTATTCATTGCCATCATCCCAGTGCGTCGCCGCCAGCGCCGAGAGGATAAGCGTGAGTCGGTGGATGGGGTTATCGGCGAGATGAGGATAAGCCACGTGCCCCTGACGGCCCACGACGGTTAGGGTGCCGCCCAGCGAGCCTCGCCGCCCATTCTTGATGGTGTCGGCAAGCGTGCGCGAACTGGTCGGCTCTCCTACCACGCACCAGTCGATATGCTCATCCCGTGCGGATAGCGTGTCGATGACCCGAACGGTGCCATCTACTGCGGGTCCTTCCTCGTCACTGGTGAGCAGTAGCGCGATGGAGCCACGATGATCGGGATGGCTCGATATGAAGCGCTGACACGCGGTGACCATGGCGGCGAGACTGCCTTTCATGTCCGCGGCGCCACGCCCATGAAGCATACCGTCTACACAATCGCCCGAAAAAGGCGAGTGGACCCATTTGTCCTCGGGACCGGTAGGCACAACGTCGGTGTGACCGGCGAACACAAATAATGGCCGCTTATCGCCGCGTCGTAGCCACAGATTTCTTACGTCGCCAAAATTCATCTCTTCCGCTTCAAAGCCAGCGGATGCAAGGGCGTCGGCAATCAGTGACTGGCAGCCCGGATCATCAGGGGTCACCGAGGCGATGCGAATGAGCGATTGAGCGATTTCTACCGTGTTGTCCATGGGTCGTTCATTTGTGCCTTGCTAATCAGGCGGCAGTGATTCAAGCCTCGACCGTTTCTCGGGGACGCAGGTGCTTGAGCCAGTGGCTTTCCCACAGACGAAACGCTCGACTGATCAAAAACACCAGCGCCATATAAAAGAGCATGGCCGTAATGAAGCCCTCATACGCGAGATAGTAGCGTCCGTTCAGCCATCGGCCGACGCCGAGTATATCCTGCAGCGTGATCGTGCTGAGCACAACGGAGCTGTGCAGCATAAAAATCACCTCGTTCGAGTAGGCCGGTAGCGCTCGACGAAACGCGCTCGGCAGAATGATCCGTCGCATCATTTTGAGCGTGGACATTCCGCACGCCTTTGCGGCCTCAATCTCGCCCTTTGCGGTATTCTCAATTGCGCCTCTCAAAAATTCGGTGGTGTAGGCGGCGGTGTTCAGGCTGAAGGTGATGAGTGCGCACCACCAAGGGCTCGACAGGACCGGATCCCAGAGAAAACTCTCCCGGACAACATCGAACTGAGCCAAACCATAGTAAACAAGATAGGTTTGCACCAACAGCGGCGTTCCCCTGAAAAAGTAGGTAAAGCACCAGATCGGTCGGTTCAGCCAGGGTTGACGATAGGCTCGGGCGAGCGCGAGCGGTATAGCCATCAATCCGCCAACGATTAGTGAAATCAAGGTGACCTCTAGCGTTAGCAAGGCCCCGTAAAAAAACTTATCGATATGGTCTGCGATGAGCATGAAATCAAGCGGCGAGTGATTCTCGCTGATGTCAACGAGATACTCCAAAAGCGTACGTTCGGTGTTGGTCACGGTTATGCCCGGTCTACGCCCACGTTGTAGCGACGCTCCATCCATCGCAAGCCTACATCCGAGCAGGCGGTCAGTAGTAGATAGATGATCAGTACGGCGAACATGAAGGTAAAGGGCTCGCGAACCGAGCGGCCGGCCGTTGAGGCGTTCCAGACCAGGTCGTGCAAACCGATGACGGAGACCAGGGCGGTGGCCTTAATCAGTACCAGCCAGTTATTGGTAAAAGAGGGTAGGGCGTGACGAATCATTTGCGGCCAGGTGATTCGCCGGAAAACTTGCAGCGGCGTCATACCCACAGAAATCCCCGCCTCGATCTGCCCCCGGGGTATCGCGAGAATGGCACCGCGAAACGTTTCCGTCATGTAGGCGCCAAAGACAAAACCGATCGACCAGACGCCGGCGATGAACTGGTTGATCTCGACGTAGTCCCACCAGCCCGTTGCGGTGCCAAGGTCGTTGACGATCTGTTGCCCGCCGTAAAACAGCAGCATCATCAGGACAAGATCGGGAACCCCTCGTATGAGTGTGGTGTAGGCACCCGCCACCCGGTGGGACATTCGATTTTTGCTGAGTTTGGCTGCGGCGCCTATCAGGCCGAGAATGACGGAAAGCGCCAGCGATCCCAGCGCCAGCTGGATGGTCACTGCTGTGCCGGACAGCAGCAGCATACGGTATTCCCAGATCGACTCCATTGAGGGATTAAAACAAAAACGGGCCCATAAAGGGCCCGTCAATAGATGAATCGGCAGATGATTAGTTGCCGTAAATATCCACGGCAAAGTATTTATCGTTCATCGACTTATAGGTGCCGTCGGCGCGGATAGCCAGAATAGTCTTGCTGAGGGCATCACGCAGTGCCGAATCTTCTTTGCGGACGGCAAAGCCGGCGCCTACGCCTTGGCACTCGACGTCATCGATATCCTGACCGAGGAAATCAAAGCCCTTGCCGGCGTCCTGCGAGAGAAAGCCTTCATAAGCCTGCAGGGAGTCCGACAATTGCGCGTCCAGTCGGCCAGCGGCCAAATCCTGGAACACTTCTTCCTGAGTCGCATACAGAACAATTTCAGCGCCAGGATAGAGCTTTTCTGCTGAGCACTGGTGAGTGGTCGCGCGCTGTACGCCCAGACGCTTGCCCTTAAGGCCATCAGCCGTGCCAGCGAAACCCGAGCCTTTTTTGGCCACCAATTTGGCCGGCGTGTTGTAGTACTTCACGGTGAAGTCGACTTTTTTCTTGCGCTCTTCCGTGATAGACATGGAAGCAATGATCGTGTCGAACTTTCTCGCCAGAAGGGCTGGAATCATGCCATCCCACTCCTGCTCAACGAGTACGCATTCCTTTTTAAGGCGTTTGCAGACCTCGAGGGCAAAATCGATGTCAAAGCCCTTTAGGGTGCCGTCGGCCTCTTTCCATGAAAACGGCGGGTAAGCGCCCTCGACGCCAACGCGAAGGGCGTGCCCGTCCGCAGAAGCGGTTCCAGTGAAGAGCGTCATCAGGCCAGCAAGGCCGAGCGCTACGAGTTTGTTTTTCGTCATTTTTCGTCTCCATTCTCCGTTTGGTTTTGGACTAGCAACAGCGGGTAGATACTACACTGCGCTGAGACGTTGTAGCCATTTCAGTGCAGGGCATTCGATAAAAATTGCCGAAATCTGTCTGATTCCGGGTTTTCGAACATCTGGGCCGGTGTGCCCTGGGACTCAATCGCACCCTCGTGCAAAAAGATGACCTGATCGGATACGTCTCGCGCAAACCCGATCTCATGGGTCACCACAATCATGGTGCGGCCTTCATCGGCTAGGGTGCGCATGACCTTGAGCACCTCTCCCACCAGCTCCGGGTCCAGCGCAGACGTAGGCTCATCGAACAACATGACATCCGGATCCATGGCTAATGCCCTGGCGATTGCGGCGCGTTGCTGCTGTCCTCCCGAGATATGGGCCGGGTAATAGTCTTTGCGATCCAGCATGCCGACCTTGTCCAAGGTCATGCAAGCCTTCTCGACAGCAGCCTCTTTTTGTATTTTCAGAACGTGAATAAGGGCTTCGCTTACGTTCTCGAGGACGGTCATGTGTTGCCAGAGGTTAAAGCTCTGAAAGACCATCCCGAGACGGGCCCGCAGGCGAATCACCTGCGACATATCGGCTGGCTCCGGAGCACCGGATTTACCCGTGATCATTTGAATGGTCTCCCCGTGCACCGAAATAGAGCCGCTATCGGGGGTTTCGAGCAGATTGATACAGCGAAGAAAGGTGCTTTTTCCTGATCCTGATGCGCCTAAGAGAGAGATCACGTCACCGACGCCAGCCTCCATCGTTACGCCCTTCAGCACTTCAACGTCTCCAAAGCGCTTGTAGAGCTTAGAGACTGCTAGCGCCGAGTGATTATGGGTCACGACGATCTCCGCAGAAGGCGCGGGAATTTAGGTGGGGCGGATGCCGCGGATCCGCTCGTTACGACGCCTTAAAAGTTCGACGACTGTGAGCAGACATATCGAAAGGATCACGAGTATTGTGGCAACGGACAGAATGGTCGGACTGATCTCCTGACGCACCCCAGACCACATCTGTCGAGGCAGGGTGATTTGATCAGGCCCGCCAACAAAAAGCACGATAACGATCTCGTCAAAAGACGTGATGAAGGCAAACAGAGCCCCCGAGATGACGCCCGGCAAGATAAGCGGCATCTGAATCTTGAAAAAGTTACGCAATACGCCGCCGCCAAGACTTGCTGCGGCTTTTGTCAGATTGTGATCAAAGCCTACGAGCGTAGCGGTCACCGTAATCACCACAAAGGGCAAGCCTAAGATCGTGTGGGCCATGATGAGCCCGGGATAGGTTGCGACCAGGTTAAATCGTGCGAAAAAGAAAAAGAGCCCCGAGGCCGTAATGATGAGCGGCACGATAAGAGGGGAGATCATCAGCGCCATAATGAGTTTTCGACCGGGCATCACCGGCCGGCTAAGGCCGAGTGCGGCGAGAATGCCAAGCGTTGTTGCCAAAGCCGTCGCAGCCAGACCAATAAACAGGCTGTTTTTTGCGCCGATCTTCCAGTTGTCGCTGCATACGGTGGTAATGCCGGGGTCGGAGCAATCGCCCATCATGAGTCGGTACCAGCGAAGCGAAAACGCTTCGGGGTCAAGTCGAAGCATTTCTGGCGTGAACTGTAAAAACGGCGACGACGTAAATGAGATTGGGATGACGACGAGCAGCGGCATCACAAGAAAGAACAACACCAGGCTACAGATCGCGAGGTAAATGTAGTGCCAGAGTTTTTGCGCGGGCGTTGCGTAAGAGGGTAGCGCCATATCCTTAGCCCAGTTTCATATTGTCGATGCCTACGACCTTGTCGTAAATCCAGTACAGAATTAGGATCGCGACAAGCAGGATTGCCCCCATCGCTGCAGCAAGCCCCCAGTTCAGGGATTTTTGCATATGGTAAGCAACCATATTGCCGATCAGCTGGCCATCCTTACCGCCCACAAGTTCCGGCGTGATGTAGTACCCGATAGCGACAATGAATACGAGAATTACTCCGGCTCCCACGCCCGGCAAGGTTTGCGGCATATAAACCCGCAGAAATGCGAGCGATGGAGGAGCGCCCAGATTTTGTGCCGCGCGCATCAAACTTGGGGGTATGGTTTTCATGACGCTATAAATCGGCAGAATCATGAACGGCAGTAGGATCTGGATCATGACGATCACGGTTCCCGTGAAGTTATACATGAGCTCGAGTCGGCTGTCGTCCGGCCATCCGAGAGCGACCAGCGTGTCGTTGACCACGCCCTCCTGGCGAAGCATCACCATCCAGGCCACGATGCGCACCAGAAGCGAGGTCCAAAACGGCATCAAAACGCAAATCATCAGAAGATTTGAGTACTTAAGCGGTAGCGTCGCAAGCAGATGGGAGACCGGATAGGCCAGCACCAGACATCCGATCGTTACGATAAGACTTAACCAGAGAGTGCGTTTCCAGAGCATGACATACACGCGGCGCTCTTCGGGCTGCATGACGACGTTGCCGTTTTCATCCCACTTCCGGTCCACAGAATTAAGGTAATAGACCGATGTCTGCGGGCTTTGCATCGTGACCATGGCGTGCCAGAAGGAGATATCTCCCCATCGCTCGTCCGCCTTGATCATGGCCTCCTTATATGGACCTTCTTTAATCTTTTTAAGCTTTCGCCCGGAGACCTTCAAAAGGCTCTTAAATCCGGGCTTTTCGTAATTCATTCGGGTGCTTGACTTGCCGAGCAGGTATTTATCGGCGTAGCTGAAATCCTTGAAAAGCGCCTTAAAGAGTTTTTCATCGGGATCGGTTTTTCCATCCCACTTCAGCAGTTCGCGGTAAAGATTTGAGCAGGTCGCGTTATCAAGGGGCGTGATCTTCTTACAGATGCCAAATTCGGCTTTGATTTTTGCAGTCCGGATCTCGACGTCTGTTCCCGTCGCCTTGGAGGCCTCTATTGCCATTTTTTGCAGGGGAAGCCATCGCTTTGGCGATTGCCAGTCGGGCGCAATCTCAAGCATGGCTTCGCGATAGGGGCCTTTTTGAGGGATGGCTACCTTCCACGCCGGGTCGGTCGGATCGACCGTGTCGGCGTAGTTGTTTTCAATGAGGTATTTATTGACCGTTCCAAGATCACGGAACAGCGCCTCATAAACCGCTTCGGTCGGCAACTCTTGTCGATCCCAGTCCTTCAGCAAGGCGAAGGTCAGGGGGAGTTGGTAGTTGATTCGGGTATCGTCCGTGCTGCGCGTCAGCAGATCGCCGATCGGAATAATAAAGAGGGCAAGCAGAAACAGCAGCGGAGGAGCCACCAGTCCGATCGCCCGAAGTTTGCTGCGCCGAAGCGATCGCTGCAGGCTGACCTTGAGCGGCGTGCCGTCGGCGGTTAAAAGCGGTGCGTTGTTGGATGGGGCGCTACTGGCCATTGTTTAATTTCTGGAAGAAGTGAAAAGAAAGCCGGGGTATCGCTTGAAACGAGACCCCGGCTTCTGATTACAACTTACAAGTCACGACAGAACTTATTGACCCATCCACGCTTTGAAGCGCTCGCTGATCGAGTCACCGTTATCTGCCCACCACACCGGGTCAGCATAAAGGTGCTTTTGCGAAGTGGCTTCGCCAGCGTTCGGCATCAAGGGCAGGATGTTTACGCCGGTATTGAACCACGGCTTCCCTGCTTGCTCGCTCTTAGCGATGATGTCGATACCGGATTTGCGCATCGGCGCGTAGGTGATCCACTTCGCCTGACCGGCTTGCTGCTCTGGCGCAGAGGCGTGAATAAGGAACTTAAGCGCCTCGTCACGGTTCGGGGAGCCTTTCAGCAGCACCAGCCACTCTTCCTCGAGCACCTGACCGTCCCAGTTGGTCACAAAAGGTGCGTTCTCAGAGAGCACAGCGGCACCGATTCGGCCGTTGTACGCCAGCGACATGGCCACTTCACCACTTTTGACCAGCTCCAGCGGCTCAGCGCCGGCGGACCAGAACACTACGTGATCTTTGATGGTGTCGAGTTTGGCGAACGCACGGTCTTGGCCGGCTTTTGTGCTCAATGTTTTGTACACGTCGCCTGGAGCAACACCGTCAGCCATCAGCGCCATTTCGACCGTCGCGTTGGCCCAGGTGTGGATACCACGTTTACCCGGGAATTTCTTGACGTCAAAAAAGTCAGCGATGGTTTTCGGATTGCCGGCGGCGTTTCCGTCAAAAGTACCTTTTTGATAGAAGGGTACGTAGGACCAGAAGATCTGTGGTACCACACAGTCGTTCGGGATGGGTACGAACATGTCGTCGTCCATCGAAGTACCGTCAGGCGCTTTAGTGAACACATCACGTGGCAGCTCTTCGAAAAGGCCTTCGTCACAGCCCACTCGGGCTTCGTGGGGCAGCACGTCGACGATGTCCCAGGTCACGTTGCCTGATTCCACCTGTGCGCGCACTTCACCGAGACCGCCGTTGTAATTCACCCAGTTAATGCCGCCAGGGGCATAGGTATCTGAGTAGGCTTTTTGTTGGCTCATGGTGTAAGCACCGCCCCAGGACACGACGGTGACGTCGGCCTGTGCCGGTACCGCTAAGACAGTGCCAATAACTGCCGAAGCTAGCGTTGTTTTAATGAGATGGTTTCTCATTTATTGTCCTCCTTCTCGAGGTTGGTTATCGTCTTTCGACGCTAGGAAACATCTCAGTACCGCTCCTAGTGCGATGCCGAGACGTCAAGTGCTCGACAGTCCTCCATGGACCAGCCGAACGTTACTGAATCTCCCTTATTGAGCGACGCGTGATGCGACGCATTAGGAATTTTCACAATGAACTCGCTGTTACCGCAGACGGTCGCGCGGGTTCGGATATGGTCGCCAAGATATATCAGTTCCTCGACTTTGGCATTGAAAACGTTGGGAAATTTTCCCGCTTCGGGATTCACCTCTACGCGCTCAGGACGTAGCGACAGGGTGGTCTTGTCACCCACGCCGTTCACATTAACCTTCAGCGCCTGAATTTCTTCCCCGCTCTCAAGCGTTACTTTGCATTGATCCCCGTTGATGGTCTGAACGGTTCCATGCAGGCGGTTGTTCTCACCAATGAACTGAGCGACGAACGCGTTCTCGGGGCGCTCATAAAGGTCACTCGGGCTTGCCAACTGTTGAATCACACCGTCGTCAAACACGGCGATGCGATTAGACATCGTTAACGCCTCGGCCTGATCGTGAGTCACGTAGACCACCGTAACACCGAGACTCTCATGGATGTGTTTAATCTCATACTGCATTTGTTCGCGCAGCTGCTTATCCAACGCGCCCAGAGGCTCGTCCATAAGCACGAGGTCGGGATCAAAGACCAAAGCCCTCGCTACGGCGACACGTTGCTGCTGGCCGCCGGACAGCTGCGCCGGGCGGCGCTCGCCAAAGGCGCCCAGCTGGACCATGTCCAGAGCACGCTTCACGCGGCTTGCAATCTCGGACTTACTCATCCGACGGACTTCCAAGGGGAACGCGAGGTTTTCGCTGACCGTCATGTGGGGAAACAGCGCATAGTTTTGGAACACCATGCCAATGCCACGCTTGTGCGGCGGTACCGCATTGATCGGGCGATCCCCGAGATAGATCTCACCGTGGGTGGCGGGTTCAAACCCGGCAAGCATCATCAGGCATGTGGTCTTCCCCGAGCCGGAAGGACCTAACATGGTGACAAACTCGCCACGCGGAATGTCGAGGTTCAGGTTTTTCACGACCAGTGTCTCACCGTCGTAACTTTTCTGAACCTCTCTGAATCGGACGAAAACGTCGTCGGCGCTCATCGTGAGATGATTCCTCCACGGTTCTGGTAATAGATTGGCGCGACCAACTTGCCGAATCCTTATGCATTTGAGTCTAGACCGACAAAAAAATAATCTCAATAAGGTTCTACTAATAAGAATATCGATTTACGGGCAGAACTTGCCGCAAGTGGTTTGATTTGGAGTTGACAAGGCGGGAGCTAAGGCGCCCAAGCGGCTGATCAGGTTATCCCGACCCAGTCCGTCCATCAGGTTAGACTTAACCGCTCAAACGCTTCTGGTACACGCAGAGCAATCGTATCGTCCCAGAGCAATGACAAATCGCCCGACCTTCCGATGACATGAGTATTCTCAAAAAACCTGTAATGCTGCTTAAGACCGACTCTCGCGATAGGGAGTGGGTCCAGACATTTGGGGAAATTGCCCCGGAGATCGAAATGCGGATTTGGCCGGATGTGGGCGATCCCAAGGAGATCAACTGCGCGCTTTTATGGGCGCCCCCTGCGGAGCTTTTTGCATCGCTTGAGAATCTTGAGGTGATTTTTTCCATCGGCGCTGGCGTGGACTCGTTGCTGAGGTGCCCGGGTCTGCCGACGGGCGTTCCGATTGTCCGAATGGTTGAGCCTCAATTAACTGCCGGCATGGTGGAGTACTGTCTTTTCAATGTGCTTCGCTTTCATCGCCTGATCCATCATTTTGAGCGTCAACAGGAAGCGAAGCACTGGGAGGAACTTACCCAGCATCCGGCACCTGATGTAACCGTGGGGATTATGGGCCTGGGGAAATTGGGGCAGGCGCTCGCGAGTCAGTTAAAGGCGCTTCAATATCGAGTGATCGGCTATCGGCGCTCGGCTTTGGACATAGATGGCGTTGAAGTTTTTCACGGACCTGAGCAGTTGCCTTTATTCTTAAGTCAGACGCAAATCCTGGTGCTTCTCATGCCGGCAACTCCAGAGACCAAGCATATGCTCAACGAGAAAACGCTGACTGAGCTGCCTATTGGCGCTTTCGTGATCAACGCAGGACGCGGTGATCTGATTGATGAGCAGGCGCTTTTACATGCCCTGGATAGCGACCATCTGGATGGCGCAGCGCTGGATGTCTTCGCGACGGAGCCGCTTCCCACAAACAGTCCATTCTGGACCCACCCCAAGGTGCTGGTGACCCCGCATATTGGAAGCATCACGTTCCCGCCCACCGCCTGTCGTTACATCGCTGATGCGATCAGGGCGCATGGAGATTCTGGCGAATGGCCGAACCTCGTCAAAACCACAGAGGGTTATTAGGGCTGGATGGATTCAAACAGACTTAGAAAGAAACGCGCTCCCAAGCGCCCGCAGCGTTTCTGGTCCAGTATTCGTCAATCTCAACCGCATGATCGCCCGTCTCAGGCAATAGACGACGCGTCATGAGATCCGCCCCCGACCCGGGATACATATAAACCTCTTGAAAGGTAGCGAGGGGTTCTGAGTGGGCAAAATGCGGAACACCGGGCATATCGGGATGGGCTTGTGCTGCTCTGTCTTTGCCTGCCAGGTTTAGCGCTGACTCCATTTCATCTCGAAATTCGTCGAGTGCGTTGATCGAAACCCACTGTGGCGCGTCATCAATAATCACCGATGTGTTGGTGCCCATGGGGTACGTCGTCACAAGGGTTTTAAAGTCGGTGTTGCTTAGCGTGATACACCCATCGCTTGCCCTTGGTCCGCGATTTTCCCAGCCGGGCTCTGTGCCGTGAATCCAGATGCCGTAACCCGTTCGTTTCAGTTGGCGGTCGAGCGCATTTGGATAGTCGGTGGTTAATGCACCGAAACCGTAGCGCTCGTGAAGCGTCGACCCGGGTTTGTATCCGGTAAGACGGTAAACGCCCACAGGCGTTTTAAGGTCGCCCTCTTTGCGTTTTCCGAATCCTTTGCGCCCGATCGTCACGTAGTAGCTCGCCAAAGCCGATGGGGTGGGGTGGCGTGTGTCGAATACGTAAAGCCGCGCGGCGGGCAGATCGACGTAGATCGTAAAAGGATTCTTCATCGATGGCTTCAGTATGCTTGCCGGCAGGGACGGCGATGACTGATCTTGCGTTTTCGTTAAGTGCATCCACCGCAAACGCAGTTCATCGTGAATCGGGTCAAGGATCTCACGCGCCGAAGGTGCCGCACTGGTTTGGGTGAGAGGCAATTGACCGGTTAATCCAATCAATAGATCCGCTTTCAAGGCGTGGGCCACGCGACTCTCTGGAAAGCGGGCGGTCAACTGATTCAGTATCTCGATAGCCTGGCGGAATCGCCCTTCGGTGGCGAGTTGGGTGGCTTTCATCAAATCCGCCTCATACCCAACGGGTGATGCCGCGTTAGCGCAGGAAAGCCAGGACCAAAGCCCGAGGGTCAGCGTGAGCGAAAGCCCCAGCACTCGAGATCTGCGTTCGCGGCTAAACATCGTCAGTTGTCGAGGGGGGCAGGGGAAATCTCCCCAAGTGATTGCAGGGGAAGGGTTGCATCCGCTTTTGGATCAGAGGGGTCCAAAGCGCGCCGCAGGGATCGCGCGGCCTGCTCGGAATATACCTGGTTGAGGTTGTCGAACAATTTGCGGTAGTTCGGATCAGTGAAAAGACCGGCGCGCAGTAATGCCGCGGCCTGATCAAGCCTACCCTGGCCTGCATAGATTCGGGCGAGATTGTTGTATGGCTCTGGCCGTGCGGGATACCGGGTAATGAGAGAGCGATAGGTATGCTCCGCTTTTTCGACTTGACCGGTCACCAGGAGAAGTTGGGCGCGCTGGAACTGAAGATCAAATACATCGGCAGCGGTGTTCGCTATTTCCGCTTCGATTAAACCAAGGGCGTCTTCAAATCGTTCTTCCTTGACCAAATCGGCAAGCGATGGGGTCTCCTGCGCCCAAAGACTGCCCGAAGCCGCTGCGCAGAGGAACCACGTCGCGATGTACAGCCGATGACGCACCGCCTGAGCTCGTGGGTCGGAAGGCCCGCTAGCCGTTCGCGGCCTGTGTGCGGAGGGCGTCCCAGCGTTCCTGCCAGCCGTCAGAGATGGCCCCGGGCACGGTGGCTTGCTCCTTTCGGATCCAGCCGGCTACCGAGTGAAGGACGCGTACGCGGACCCAGCCTTCTTTGCGGCTGACCACTTCAACCTGGGCGCCGCGATCCAGAAGGCCCAGCACATCAGATCCACTCGCGCTGGTGGGCAACGAACGAATGCGCACCCGGTCGTTGTTGATCTGCGCACGAGCTCCGTTTTCAGTTACGAATTCCCCATAGACCCAGACATCAATACCGCCTGAGGGCTGAATCATCAGCCACTCACCTTTGCTACCCATTACCTTGAGGGGCGTTTCTTTGTTGAGGTAGTTAAGAAGCGGTGAATCGGCGGCCGGCCGGCCGTGTACCGCAACGTCATCGCCGATGGTCCACGCCGCCTTGAAGGCCTGAGTCGAAGCCGATGGGGCAGTCGCTTGCGTGGGCGAGGCGCCTGATGATCCGCTGCCCGACAGGGCATTGAAGTTATCCATCCAGCTCTGGGTCACGGGATTCTGTTCCGCCAGACCCGACAGTTGAACCCAAGAGGGTATCAGCTGCGCCGCGCTGACCTGCTTCCAGTCTCCCGAGCTCGCGTGGACAATGACCGCGGCTCCCCGATCAAGCTGAGCCACGATGGATGAATCGGCCCCTGTGGTTGGGCTGGAGCGCAGGCGAACCTTGTCTGCATTGATTCGTCCCGAGGGAGATCCGTCAACATACGTACCAAAGACCCAGAATCGTGGCGCGACCGGCGTTTCGATTTTTGCCCAGGCGCCGCTGGTTTGCGTAATCTTGACCGGCGTGCCCTGCTTTAAGGAGCCTGCGAGAGAGGCACTGCCGGCGGGGCCTGTTCGTATGGCCAGCTGGTCATAAGCCACTTGCGCAGCGCGGAAATTGACGTTAACGACAGCGCTTGCGGGCGCCTCGGCGGTGGTTGCCGGGGTGCTGGAACTCACAGCTGGCGCGCTTGAAGAGGTGCCCTGCGCTGTTGCTTGGTCCTCGTCCAGCATCGCGAGCACCCGCGTGGCGTCGGCATGACCCTGAGCCGCTGCCTTGCCCAACCATTCCCTGGCTTTCGCGGGATCCTTTTCTGCGCCGGTCCCTCGATAGTAGGCGAGGCCCAGATTGTATTGAGAGGGTATATCGGAAAGTTCGGCAGCGCGCTCCCACCAATCGACCGCTTTCGCAAAACTTTTCTCGACGCCACGGCCTTGCCAGTGCGCGACACCAAGATTGAACATGGCAGTCGGGTGGCCTGAATCTGCCGCTTTTCGGAACCAGGCGAGCGCCTCGTCGAGATCGCGATTCACGCCGTTCCCTTCATAGTAGGCCACGCCCATGGCGTATTGCGCATCCCGGTTGCCCTGGTGTGCATTGGGCTCAAATAAAGCGATTGCCGTGGCGTAGTCGCCCGAGTTGTACGCCGCAACGGCTCGCTCAATGTCTGCGCTTTGTGCGTTCGCCGACGGGTAGGAGACGAAGAACAGGGCGACAAGACCCAGGGCGCGTATATGGTTTCCAGTCATCTTCATTATCTGATCTGTTTTTGCTTTATCCAAGTATCGGGCTAACCTGCGAAGGCGATAGTCATGACCTGCTGTGATCCTTCCCAGATCATAACCAGTGCGACCTGCAGAATAATGGCGAGACCAAGATAGGCAATCCAATGATACCGCTCCAGTAATCGCGCGAAAAATGTCGCCCCGAAAGCCATCAGACCCACAGAAAGGGCCAGGCCAAACACCAAAATATAAGGATGCTCGCGGGCAATACCGGCAACTGCCAGAACATTATCAAGCGACATGGAGATGTCCGCGATCACAATTTGCAAGATAGCCTGTCGGGTCGATTTGACCGTGTCTTGAGTCCCGGATGCGTTCGGCGCATCTTCTTTGGATCCACTTCGCAGTTCGCGCCAGAGTTTCCAACACACCCATAGCAGGAGTAATCCCCCAGCCAGCACCAGGCCGATAATCTGTAATAACTGTACAGTGACCAGGGCGAAGGCAATACGAAGCACCGCGGCCGCAGCGATACCGTAGAAGATGACCCTTTGGCGCATCTCCTTGGGAACGCTCGAGGCTGCCAGCCCGATCACAATCGCATTGTCTGCGGCCAGCATCAGATCGACCAGAATAACCTGGGCCAAGGGCCATAGGTGTTCAAGCGTCATAGGGGTTGTTCGTTTAACGGTTCGGGAAATGCAACCGGTGTTGAATCGGCGCACGTTATTATAGAGGGGCAAAACGCATGATTCGAGTGAAGCTCCTCTCGTCGCCGGATTTTTTAACCACTGGTGGGCGATGACAACGCTCGCGAGTTGAAAAGATTTGGAGAAATTGACAGATGGGGAAAACAGTAAAGCAGACCGCTAGCTTCGACTGGACCGATCCTTTGGGGTTTGTGGAGTTGTTGAGCGATGAAGAAAAGTTGGTTCAGGAGTCTATCCGGCGCTTTTGCGAGGAGGATTTGCAGCCACGGATTCTGAAAGCGAATCGTGAGGAAACGGTTGATCCTTCGATATTTAAGAGGATGGGCGAGCTAGGCCTTCTGGGATCAACCATCGAAGGCTACGGTTGCGCGGGACTCAATTACGTCTGTTACGGGCTCGCGGCTCGTGAAGTGGAAAGAGTGGATTCGGGATACCGTTCCATGATGAGTGTGCAATCGAGTCTCGTGATGTATCCGATTCATGCTTATGGTTCTGAGGCGCAACGCGAAAAATATCTGCCCGCACTCGCCACCGGCGAGACGATTGGTTGTTTTGGATTAACGGAGCCGGACCACGGGTCTGACCCGGGGGGAATGAAAACGCGGGCAAGGTCGGTAGACGGCGGGTATCGTCTCAGCGGGGCGAAAATGTGGATCACGAACTCCCCGATCGCCCATGTCTTTGTTGTGTGGGCGAAAGACGACGAGGGCGTCATTCGCGGCTTTATTCTCGAACGAGATATGGAGGGCCTCAGCACGCCAAAAATCGAGGGTAAATTTGCCCTGCGCGCCTCGGCCACTGGCGAAATCGTTATGGATGATGTCTTCGTGCCGGCCGAGAACCTATTGCCCGGCGTTGCGGGTCTCAAAGGACCCTTTGGCTGCCTCAATAGGGCGCGATACGGCATTTCTTGGGGCGTCATGGGTGCGGCAGAGTTCTGCTGGCACGCGGCCAGAACCTACACGCTCGAACGCATGCAGTTCGGGCGACCGCTCGCCGCCAATCAACTTATCCAGAAAAAACTGGCAGACATGCAGACGGAAATTGCGCTTGGTACTCATGCGAGCCTGCGCCTGGGGCGTCTATTTGACGAGGGCAGGGCATCGCCAGAAGCGATCTCCATGCTGAAGCGCAACAACTGCGGCAAGGCGCTTGATATTGTGAGAACCGCCCGCGACATGCACGGGGGTAACGGCGTGTCGGACGAGTACCACGTGGTTCGCCACATGATGAATCTTGAAGCGGTTAATACCTACGAAGGTACGCACGATGTTCACGCGCTGATCCTGGGTCGAGCGCAAACCGGAATTCAGGCTTTCATGGGCTAGCCCATGGGTGCGTTATCCCACATCCGGGTGCTCGATCTCAGTCGCGTGCTGGCGGGCCCGTGGTGTACCCAGATGCTGGCGGATCTGGGTGCCGATGTGATCAAGATCGAGCGGCCGGGGGTGGGAGATGACACGCGGCAGTGGGGGCCTCCATTTATCCCGGCGGCCGGATCCACAGGTCTCGGTGAGTCCACTTACTTTCTGGGCGCGAACCGCGGCAAGCGATCGGTGACCATTAACCTGGCAGAGCCGAAGGGTCAGGCGCTGGCGCGTGAGATGGCAGCCCTAAGCGATGTGGTGGTTGAGAATTTTAAAGTGGGCGCGCTCGCCCGATACGGCCTGGACTATCTGTCTCTCAAGGCGTTGAACCCGCGTCTGGTTTATTGTTCTATCACCGGCTTTGGTCAGAACGGGCCTTACGCCGATCGTGCCGGATATGACTTCATGATTCAGGGCATGGGGGGTTTAATGAGCATCACCGGAGAGGCTGAGGGGACCGAGGGTGCTGGACCACAAAAAGTGGGTGTGGCCATGGCCGACATTGTGACTGGGCTTTACTGCGCGTCGGCCATTCAAGCCGCACTGATTCATCGGGATCGATCCGGCGAGGGCCAGTACATTGATATGGCGTTACTCGATTGCCAGGTAGCGGTTCTTGCCAATCAGGCCATGATGTACCTGGCAGCCGGGGAAGTGCCCAATCGAATGGGCAACGCGCATCCGAACATTGTGCCCTATCAGGTGTTCGCCACCCGCGACACCCATCTGATTCTTGCTGTCGGGAACGACGGACAGTTCAAGCGACTGTGTGATCTCCTCGGCCGGCCGGAACTGGCTGAGGATGAACGCTTTGCAACCAATCGTGCTCGCGTGGCCCACCGTTCAGAGATCATAAATATCCTTGCCAAGATCATTCGGCAGAAGTCGACCGATGAGTGGGTGCCTTTAATTGAGTCGCAGGGCATCCCCTGCGGTCGAATCAATCGCATCGATCAGGCGTTAGACGAGGCTCAGGTGAAACACCGGAACATGCGCACCCAAGTCGTCCATCAAGGGCTGGGTGAGATCGACATTCTGGCGAGCCCTATACATATGAGCGAAACGCCAACACGGGTCGATCGGGCTCCGCCGATGCTGGGCGAGCATACCGAAGAAGTCCTCGAGGAGCTTCTTGAGTATTCAGCGGGCGATATTTCCGCGCTTCGACAGTCGGGCATTATCTAACCCGAAACCGGCCTAGCCGCGGGCGTCTATCAGTCGAAACTGGATGGGGATGGTGGTAACGGTCGCGGTCGGCTGGCCGTCCCGGTAAGCCGGCGTGAACTGCCACTGTTGAACCGATTGGATCGCTGCTTCGTCCAGTATTTTCGATCCGCTAGGTCTGAGGATTGCGATGTGCGCGACTCGCCCGAGTTCAGAAATGCTGACATTCAGTGCAACATTACCTTCAAGCCCCTGCTTGATGGCGAGTCGCGGGTAGATCGGTTTGGGGTTGCCCGCTACCGGCATAGGCTGGACATCAGAGAGGGCGTTGCCCGTTGAAGGCTGGACTTCACTCGTGGCTGGTGCATCTTGCGCCTGAAGGAGGGCAGCCGTCCTCGTCTCCAACTGAAGCAATTCATGCTTTAGTTGTTCAAGTTCGACATGAAGCGAATCGTTTTGAGTTTTAATGTCGGCAAATGCGGCGCTTTGTACTGACGCAGCCTCCCGGAGCGCGCGGTTCTGGGATGCAGCCTGGGTTGCTGTCATGCTTAGCGCTTGAAAAGCGTCGGCCCATTTTTGGTTCCGGGCTAACAGTTCATCGCTTTGGTTACGGGTATCTGTAAGCGCGCGTTGAAGCGCCTCGATTCGATGCGCCGAAAGTTGAAGACGATCCTGCGCAAGCGCCTCTCGCCGATCGTTATCTTTTTGGGTCTCCTCAAGTAAAACAAGGGTGTCTGTCAGTTGGGTGGCAAGGGTGGCGGCCCTGTATTGTTCGGATTCCAACTCAGCCCGGGCGCTTTGGGCGGCTATTTTTTCCGATTCATAATCGGCCGCGACTTGCTCATAGCGCGCCCGGTCTGAGCGTCGTTGCTCGATTTCCTTTCGCAATTTCGCGTTGAGTTGGCCCGTGATCTCGGCTAACCGTTTGACTTCTAGTTGGCTGGCGTCGTCGGATGTGCCCGACAGGCTTTCTGCTGTGGCGATGGATCGGACCGAAGTGTCTCCAGAATCGCTGGACGCTTCCAGGATCACGGCTTCTACGTCACTGGAAAAATGCAGCTCAGAGGGTGTTAGCGGTGTTGGCGTGCTCCAGAGCGAAAGGACGGCCGCGTGTGCAAACGCTGAGCCGACAAGAGCGACCCATGACGAGCGATTCAAGAGGTTGCTCCGGGCTCGCCGAATCGCAACCGGGGCCCAGGCGCGCACACGCCCGCGGTCCCGCTCAACCTTCGCATTGGCATTTCAGAGTCCTCCAGTCAGCGACACGTTGCGTCGCCCACCGGAGTGGTTCGCGTCAAGGATTCATCCCGATCCCGGACTAGCGACGCCGATGACGGCAGGTCTCCTGGCTTGCAGCTTTCTCCTCTGATCCTGCCTTCCCAGCCATCGGCCAGTGGCACACCATGATCAGCACGTGCTGCCTACAGTTGCGGGTACAGCCAAGGTAACGCCGAGGCGCGCCTTGTTCCCTTTTAACCCTTTCGGGGCCATCATCTGGCAGGAATGCTCAAGGTTTATGGATTTAAAGTCAAGTCATAGCCCCGCGTTCGTGGCTGCTGCGTCAAAGCGCAGTGAAAAAAATTTATGTCGGTTTTGAGAGCGGCGTCTGCCCTTGAGCGCCAGTTTGACCCGTATAATGGCAACCGCTTTCTGGTGTCGCGTGCTCTTGTTTGAGCCGCGGTGAAACGGGAAGCCGGTGCGCGGCGTCTTGAGACAACGCAATTCCGGCACTGCCCCCGCAACGGTAAGCGAGGACGATCCGCATTCGCCACTGCGACACATTCGCGGGAAGGCGCTGATCTGGGAGACGATCCCCCTCGCAAGTCCGGAGACCGGCCAGTGAGTGACCTGAGTTCACCGCGAGGGGCGGTGCCGGAGGAGAGCCTTCCGCGTGTTCCTCGCTTTACTAAAGCACGGGGAGTGCAATGGAGGTTCCGATGTCTGGTTTTCACCGCTTGCTGCCGACAATCGTTGGCATGGTCGTTACGGTCTCTGCCGCTGCCCAGACCGATCCGGTCGTTGTTACCGCGACGCGTACAGCGCAGACTGTTGATTCGTCGCTCGCCTCGGTCAGTGTGATTGACCGCAAGCAAATTGAAACACTGCAGCCCGAGACGGTCGCCGAGCTTCTGGGCACGGTCCCCGGCGTGATGGTCAGTCAGACGGGCGGCTTGGGACAGCCTACGGCCGTTTTCCTTCGAGGATCGGAGACCGATCATGTTTTGGTGTTGATCGACGGGGTCAAAGTGGGCTCGGCCACGCTCGGCGCAACAGCATTTCAATTCATTGATCCTGATCAAATCGAGCGGATCGAGATCGTGCGGGGGCCTCGCTCCAGCCTATATGGCTCGGATGCGATAGGCGGTGTGATTCAAATTTTCACCCACAACCCGGGAACCGCAGACCGGGCATCGGCCTTTCTAACGGGCGGCAGTCAGAACTACGCGAAAGCGGGCGCCCGACTATCAACCGGGGGAGAGCGGACCCAGTTTACGCTCTCGGCAAACAGCGAGCAGACCGATGGCTACAACGTGTGCAAGGGGAATTTGAACGCCGGTTGCTTTGCGATTGAGGATGATCCTGACGGCTTTGAGAATCTGTCTCTTCAGGCGGGGCTGAATACAGCGGTTGGGAATAAGACCAAAATTGGATTGAGTTTTCTCTCGTCCGATGGGCGAAATGAATTTGATGGCTCGTTTCAGAACGAGACGGAGTTTTACGCCAGCGCCTTGGGTGCTACGGTGGATGTCGCAGCAACCGATCATCTGGCAGTCAAATTGTCGGCAGGTCAAAGTCGAGATGAGCAGGACATGCTCAAAGACGGCGTATTTGTCGATTACTTTGACACGGCTCGAATGTCACTGAGTTTGCAAAATGACTGGGCCGCGTCCAACGACAGCCTGGTGACGTTTGGAATTGACTATCTCGCTGACGAGATTGCCAGCGGAACTGCCTTTACTGAAACCGCTCGGGATAATCTCGGGGTGTTTGGTCAGTGGATTGCGACCGTGTCTGTGGTCGATATTCAGGCCGCCTTACGGTTTGATGATAATGAACAGTTTGGCAGCGCCATTACCGGAGACGCGAGTATGGGTGCCGGCAGTGAGGCCGACGGACGCTGGATGCTTCAGTACGGTACGGCCTTTAAGGCGCCCACCTTCAACGAGTTGTACTATCCGGGTTTTGGTAACGCTACTCTGGAACCGGAAGAGTCTGCGACCTTGGAGGCCGGGTACCGTCGCGCAGGTGCGGCCTCCCGATGGGCGGTCGGCGTATTTGTAAGCGATGTCGATCAGTTGATCGCATACGATGCTGCGATCTCAGCGCCGGCTAACATTGATGCTGCCGAAATCATGGGTCTTGAGCTAGAGAGCGCGGTGACGTTGAGCCAGTGGCAGGTCGCCGCGGCTTTGACCGTGCTGTCGGCTGAACAGAAAGGGGGCGCTTATGATGGAAAAGCGCTGCCTCGTCGGCCAGGTGAGCTGCTTGAGATTCGCGCGGACCGTTTGTTTGGTAAGTGGTCGGTGGGCGGATCGGTGCGTGGGGCAGGCGAGACCTATGATGATCTCGCCAATACCCGGACCATTGGCAGTTATGCAGTTTTGGACCTTAGAACGGCGTTTCGGTTCGCACGGCAGTGGGAAGTCAACGCTAAGGTAGCCAACCTGTTCGATGAAGAGTACGAACACGCCAGTTTTTACAAGCAGCCGGGCCGGCGTTATTTCCTCGGCGTAAGATGGCGACGCTGAGCGCCTTCGAACCAACAACCGCTCTTCTTGTCATGAAACGCCAGCTCAGTTCGCTTGATCAGATGCTTGCGTCGGCCCAGACGGCCCTGGAGACCCTTTTCGCGGCTCCTGCGGGGTCGACGCGTCCGGATCCCGCTGCGTCGATACCTTCGCCGGAACTGTCCCATGCAGATAAGGCGGAAGCCGCCCGACTGATGCGGGTTAACCATGTCGGTGAGGTCTGCGCCCAGGCGCTTTACGAGGGTCAGGCGCTCGTAGCAAAAGATGTCCGGATTCGCGAATCCATGTTGCGCGCCGCGTCTGAGGAGCGAGACCACCTTAAGTGGTGCGAGAGTCGTTTGAAAGAGCTCGACGGGCGAACCAGCCGTCTTAATCCTGTGTGGTACCTCGGGTCTCTCGCTATGGGGGTTTCGGCGGGTATGTTCGGTGATCGGTGGAGCTTAGGTTTTCTCAGGGAAACCGAAGTCCAGGTCGAAGCGCATTTAGCCAGCCATCTTGATCGTCTACCTAAATTAGATGTCAAAAGTCGAGCGGTGGTCGAGCAGATGAAAAAAGACGAGCGGGCGCACGCGCAGGCCGCGCAGCAGGCCGGGGCACATGCGTTGCCCGAGCCTGCAAAGCGAATCATGCGAGCCGCATCGCGGGTGATGACCCGTACGGCTCGGTGGATTTAGCCCGGAAGGTCGCCCCCTCGGCTAGACCGATTGGCCTGTAACGCCATGACGGTACGAGCGCTGTCTCCACATTGCACCCCGGCGGCTGCACTTCGGATAGCCTTTCTCGCGCTCACCGTAATCTGGGGAAACGGGGTCTCGCTCGGAGATGTCCTTGAGCAGGCAGATGACCGAGGTTCTGTCATTACCCTCCCGGCGCCGGCGATGCGCGTGGTGAGTCTGGCGCCCCACTTAACCGAGATCCTGTTTGATATAGGCGCCGGGGATCGGCTCGTCGGGGCCATGGCGTTCAGCGACTTTCCGGAAGCGGCCAGATTACTGCCTCGAGTAGGAAATTACAGTTATCTCGATCTTGAGCTGATTCTTTCTCTGAAGCCGGATCTGATTCTGGGGTGGCGTGGAGGTAATCGCGAATCTGACCTTGAGACCTTAGGCAATCTTGGCTTGTCGGTTTTTGAAACCGATCCGCGCACGCTCGAGGATGTGGCAGCGCTGATGCGTCGCTTGGGGGTATTAACCGGCCATCTAGAAACCGCGTCAAATCGAGCGCAACAATTTGAAGCAGCGATACATCGTCTTCGAAACGAATACGGTTCTCGGCGAGCGCTGCGGGTGTTCTACCAAGTATGGGATCAACCGATCTACACGCTAAATGGCAACCATGTCGTGACGCAATTGATCGAGGGATGCGGGGGCATCAACGTGTTCTCTGGGCTTCAGAGCGTAAGTCCTGTGGTCTCGATCGAAGCCGTCCTAGAGGCCGATCCGGAGGTTATCGTGGGGCCGCGCGAGTCGGATCAATCGGCGCTTTGGATGTCACGCTGGACAACGTGGCCGACCGTCACTGCTGTGAAAGGTGAGCAACTGCACGCGATCCCGGCAGACCTGGTTGCCCGGATGGGTCCGCGATTGGTGGATGCCATGGACGCGATGTGCCGATCTCTGGCCGCCGCTCGAACGCACTACGACGGATAGACGCTCCGTGAAACACGCGGGTAAGAACCCATCCGCCCGGCGCCGAGCGACGTTGTCCGGCCTAATTGTACTTGTCGTGATTGCGCTCGCTCTATCACTCACCCGAGGGAGCGTTGATCTATCCTGGGGTGATGCGGCGGCCGCGCTGATGGGAAAAGGTAACGCTCTGGCGTCGGCCGTTGTGCTTGATCTGAGATTGCCACGCGCGTTGAGTGCGCTGGTTGTGGGTAGCGCTCTTGCGCTTGCCGGGGTGCTGATGCAGGTGCTGCTCCGAAACCCACTGGCTGACCCCTACGTGCTGGGCACATCGGGTGGTTCAGCGGTGCTTGTCCTGATAGCGATGATGGCGGGAGCGCCTCACAGCGTCGTACCGGTTGCCGCTGGTGCAGGTGCGCTGATTTCGATGGTTTTACTTCTGCTTCTTGCTCGTAGCTCTGGTGACTGGAGTTCGTCTCGTTTACTGTTAACGGGCATCGTGCTGGCGTCAGGATGGGGGGCGCTGATCAGTTTCTTGCTGTCGGTCAGCCCGGCGCAGCAAATCCAGGGCATGCTGTTCTGGTTGATGGGAGATCTGCAGCCGGTTACACCGGGCTGGTGGCGAAGCGGTGTGGTTCTCGCAGCGCTCATGCTCAGTTTGATTTTGGCAAGAGATCTCAACCTCCTTGCCGAAGGTGATTTAAGGGCGCGATCATTAGGATTACGTACAGGCTTGTTGCGGCTGGCCATTCTGCTGGGGGCCAGCGCGCTCACAGCGGTCGCTGTGACCCTGGCCGGTCCCGTAGGCTTCGTTGGCCTCGTGATCCCTCACATGATGCGCCTTCTGGTGGGTCCGGACCATCGACTTCTCATTCCATCATCGATGCTTGCCGGAGGAGCGCTTTTGATCCTTTCGGAAATGACGGCACGAATCCTTTGGGCACCCCAACAGTTACCGGTTGGAGTGATCACGGCCTTTATCGGTGTGCCGGTGTTCCTGCTGCTTCTCCAAAAAGGAGCGTCGCGGGGACGGCCATGAGCGACGTAACTGTTAGTGGCTTATGTATTGATGTGGGAAGAACTCGCGTCTGCGATCAATTGGATTTGGCTTTAAAGCCCGGCGAGGTTTGGTCGGTTATCGGTCGCAATGGCGCGGGTAAAACTACCTTGCTACATACATTGGCCGGGCTTCGCGCCCCCCAAGCCGGATCGATTTCGATCGACGGGTCAAACGTGCATCGAGTGTCGGCCCGCGTGCGTGCCCAGCGCGTCAGCATCCTTTTTCAGCAGCTTGACGAGATGTCCTCGTTGACCGGCCATGAGATTCTGATAAACGCCCGCCACCCCTGGGTGTCGCGCTGGGAGGGGATTCAGGAGCAGGACGAGGAAATCGTTCAACGTGTCGTGCATGAGCACGACATCGTGCATCTGGTGGACAGGCCGGTAGGGATCCTGTCGGGCGGTGAAAGAAGACGTATTGAGTTGGCGGCGGTTGCCGTTCAGGATACTGGGGTGATACTTCTGGATGAACCGGTAAATCATCTCGATCTGCATTTTCAGATTGAGACGCTCTCCGCGCTATTAAATCAATGGCGGGCGCAGGACAAGATCGTCATGATGGTGATGCATGATCTTAATCTCGCGACACGGTTTAGTGATCAGCTTCTGTGTTTAATGGGGCACGGCGAAAGCCTAAGTGGGCCGACCAAGACGATCGCTACTGAAGAAAACTTCTCGCGCCTGATGAAACACCCCATCCGCCGGTACGACGCACACGGGCAGACGGTGTTTGTGCCGCTTTAAATAATGCTGACCTACTGAATCAGTCGACGCCGCACCAGAATCGCCGCCACCCAGGCGCAGATCGTCCCGAACAGCACCAGCGCGCCAAGATGCAGCCAAAAATTCTCAACCGGTGCGCCCACCACCAGCGGTCGGATGATGGCGACGGCATGCGTCAGGGGAAGAAACTGCACCACGGTCTGCATGGGTCCTGGCAGCGTGCTAATCGGGTAAAAAACACCGCACAGAATAAACATGGGCGTCATGAATAAGGTCATATAAAAGTTGAAGTATTCGTAAGCGCGCGCGTAGGCGGTTACGATCAGCCCAGGCGCAGCAAAACATAAACCCGTCAAGAAAATTACCGGTATGGCCAGAAGCGCGGTCCAGTCGTGCACGGCACCAAGCAGCGCAGCTACGGCCAGGATGGCGCTTCCGCTAACAAGGCTTTTGGTCCCGCACCACAACAGCTCACCCATAACGATGTCGTCTACTTCAGCGGGTGTGGCCAGAATGGCCTCATAAGTCTGTTGGGGCACCATTCGCGTATAGACGGACCACATCGACTCCATGCTGGCTACGTTCATCGCGGACCAGGCAATAAACCCTGACGCCAGAAAGGTGAAGTAGGCCATGCCGTCAATCTCACCAACGAATCGACCCAGGCCGTAGCCGATTCCCAATAAGTAGAGCAATGGCTCGCCGAAGTGCAGCAAGAGACTCGCCGCCATCAGACGCCGCCATACCAGCGCGTTTCGTCGCCAGACCGCTAGAGCCTCAAGACGCAGTCGAGGGGGTCGGTAGCGCTTCATCCGCGCAACCCCCGACCCGTTAGGCGTAGGAACACATCTTCGAGCCCCGTCTTTCGATGCAAAGCAGTCGCTTCGTTATGACTTGCCGCATACTCGAGAAGGGCGTGCGAGTCGTCAGAGTAGAGATACGCACTGTCTCCACTCAGCTCCCATCGAAAGTTTTGCGCAAGGCCCTTCTGATCAAGTTCATGGGTGAGGCCGCGAATTTCGAGTACATCACTTTCGCAGTGTTCAGCAATGAGGGCGTTGGGACTGCCCTGTGCAATGAGTCGCCCGGAGTCGACGATGATCAACTCATCACACAGGCGCTCCGCTTCCTCCATATAGTGGGTGGTGAGAAGGATAGTGCGCCCGTCGCGTTTTAACTTATGAACCAGCGACCAGATCATGTGCCGTGCCTGGGGGTCAAGCCCCGTGGTTGGCTCATCGAGCACCAACAGATCTGGATCGTTGATTAAAGCTCGGGCGAGCGTGAGGCGGCGCTTCATTCCTCCGGATAAGGTGCCAATACGGTCATCGGCTCGAGCGAGCAGCTCAACCATCGAGAGCAGTTCAGGAATCCGTTTCTGAACCGTTTGATGATCCAGACGGAAGTAGCTTCCGTACATGGCAAGGTTCTCAGCAACCGTAAAATCCGGATCCAGGTTATCCGCCTGCGGCACGATGCCCGTGCGTTGGCGGATACGCTTTCGCGCCGAATCAATGTCCTCCCCGAAAACTTCCAGCGCACCACCGCTCCGCGGGGACTGGCCCAAGAGCATGCGCAAAGTCGTTGTCTTGCCGGCTCCATTGGGGCCCAAAATTCCAAAGCAGATGCCCTTGGGAACGTTAAAACTTATTCCATTTACAGCGCAAAGGTCGCCAAATCGCTTAACGAGTTGTCTGCAATTGACGACCGACTGTTTTTCTTCTGGAGACATCCTCAGATTTTAAACCGGCGGTGTCCCAGGCTAAGAATTTGCGGACGTTTATCGCTTGATAGCCCTAGCCTTCGAGACAATTGCGGTTTCATCACGTAGACTTCTCGAGCGACGCTGGACGGGTTTTTAGGACCACAAAAAACCTTTCGACGGAGGGCCGTACCGCGTTAACCCGTATTCTTGAATTCCAAGAGGAGCTCTTGTAAATGAAAAAAGTACCTAGCGACATCGAGATTGCCCGTGCCGCAAGCACGCTTCCGATCGGTCAGATCGGGGACAAGTTGGGGATACCCCAAGACGCTCTGCTGACCTATGGCCCGACGAAGGCAAAGATCAGCAATGAGTTCATTGAATCAGTAAAGGATAAGAAGAACGGCCGGCTGATTTTAGTGACCGCGATCTCTCCAACCCCTGCTGGAGAGGGCAAAACAACGACAACGGTGGGCCTTGGTGACGGTCTAAATCGAATTGGAAAGAATGCGCTGATTTGTCTTCGCGAGCCGTCCCTAGGTCCATGCTTCGGTATGAAAGGAGGCGCAGCAGGCGGTGGTTATTCGCAGGTGGTCCCTATGGAGGACATCAACCTGCACTTTACCGGCGATTTTCATGCGATTGGGGCTGCCCACAACCTTTTATCGGCGCTCATCGAGAATCATATTTATTGGAGTAACGAGTTGGGAATCGATGCTCGTCGCGTGACGTGGCGGCGCGTGGTTGATATGAACGATCGCGCGTTACGAGATATCACCGTTGCCTTGGGTGGTGTGGCTAACGGATTTCCCAGGGAGAGCGGCTTCGATATCACGGTGGCCTCGGAAATCATGGCCATTTTTTGCCTCGCAGAGGATCTAGAGGACCTACAGCGCCGCCTCGGAAATATCATCGTGGGCTACACCCGTGACCGCGAGCCCGTGCATGCCCGGGATTTGAAAGCGGAGGGGCCCATGACCGCTCTACTGCGCGATGCGTTCATGCCTAATCTGGTGCAAACCTTGGAAAATAACCCTGCCATCATTCATGGCGGGCCATTCGCCAACATTGCCCATGGCTGTAATTCTGTACGAGCCACCAAGACGGGCCTGAAACTCGCGGATTATGTGGTGACAGAGGCGGGTTTTGGTGCCGATCTGGGGGCGGAAAAGTTCTTCGATATTAAGTGTCGCAAAGCAGGACTAAAGCCGGACGCGGTGGTTTTGGTTGCAACAGCCCGGGCTCTAAAGATGCACGGTGGTGTTGCGAAGAGTGATTTGAATTCAGAAAACGTTGGCGCACTGACGGACGGCCTGGAGAATCTTGGCCGGCATTTGAGGAATATTGGCCAGTTCGGAGTGCCGGCTGTTGTGGCTATCAACAAGTTCGTTTCCGATACGCCGGCAGAAATCGAGGCAATTCGTTCGTTCTGCGCCCAGTTCGGCACGGAAGTGTTTGAATGCTCGCATTGGGCTGACGGGGGAGCTGGAACAGAGGCGCTCGCAACGCATGTTGCGCAACTGGCCGAGTCCGGCAGTGCGCAGTTCCGGCCGCTTTATGATGATCATCTTTCCCTGTGGGAGAAGGTGCGTACGGTGGCCAGAAGCATTTATGGAGCTGATGACATTATTGCGGACAAGAAAGTCCGAAGTCAGTTCGCCGAGTTTGAGGAGCGATATAGCCACTTCCCGGTCTGCATGGCCAAGACCCAGTACAGTTTTTCGACTGATCCTAATTTGTTGGGCGCCCCGACCGGGCATATGGTTCCGATTCGGGAATTGCGGCTCTCGGCGGGGGCAGAGTTTGTGGTCGCGATCTGTGGTGAGATCATGACCATGCCCGGCCTTCCGCGAGTTCCTGCAGCGAACAGCATCTTCGTAAATAGCGAGGGACAGATTGAAGGTCTTTTCTAGATAAGACGGCCGTTTAGAGAAATACCCGGCGAAAGCCGGGTATTTTTGTGGAGGAAGTTTTCCCCTGAGGAAAAATTTATTCGCAAGATTGAACTGAAAAGGGTTTAGGCGTACGCTCTTTCTATCCCGTTTGACCACTTTATTGGGAATCTTCTATGTGCGGAATTGCAGGCGTGATGTATCGCGGAAACCAGGCGTTTGACACCGGTGACGCCCTAATTCGAATGCTGGACGGTTGTCAGCATCGTGGTCCTGACTCAACCGGCTTTGCGCTTTATGCGCCCGAGGCTACCGGGCGATTGAAGCTTCGCTTTTTCATCGATCCGCAGACCTCGACGGATCGGGATAGTGCCATTGCGGCAATCCGGGCGCGCTTGGTTGATCTGGGAGCGAAGATTGAAGAGGAGGCCGAGGCCGGCGACAACTACCGCGTGACGGTCCATTTCGATGGTGATGTGCAGAAGCTTTCCTATGAAATGGAGCACGCCGCCAAAGTGATCTCGATCGGAACAAGCCTCGAGATCGTTAAGGATATTGGCAGCGCGCATGATGTTGATGACCGGTATCACGTAAATCAGTTTCGCGGTACGCACGGCCTTGGTCATGTGCGTCTGGCAACTGAGAGCGACGTGAAGCCGGAGGCCTCTCATCCTTTTTGGGCGACGGGATTCGCTGACGTGGCTATTGTGCACAATGGCCAGATCACTAACTATTGGAAGATGCGCCGTCGACTCGAGCAGCGCGAGTTCGAATTCACGACAGATAACGATAGTGAGTTGATCGCGGTCTACCTTGCCGACAAGCTGGCACAGGGAAATACCCTTCAGGAGGCCTTGGCGACCTCGATCGATGACCTGGACGGGACTTTCTCATTTTTGGTCTCGACCAAGGATGAGATTGGATACGCAAAAGATCGACTCGCGGCCAAGCCCATGATCATGTACGAAGACGATGATCTGGTGGCGATCGCCTCGGAGGAGGTCTCCTTGAACCGGTTGTTTCCTGGAAAAGCGCTTAATACCCGCGAGCCTGCACCGGGCACCTACGCCACATGGTCGCGCTCGATTTAGCCCAGCTGAGCGTTCGCGAGGCGAATGCTCAGTTGCGAAAACTGGGGGAGGCCGGAGAGGATGTGGAAATCCTCAACCCGGACGCACGTCATCATATTGGCGTCGGTCTCACGGCGCCTATTCGCGTCACGGTTAAGGGGTCGGCGGGTTATTTTTGTGCCGGACTGACCGATCAGGCGCATTTCACCGTGACACACAATGTCGGCTGGGGTGTGGGCGACAACATGTATTCGGGTTCGGTGGTCGTGGGCGGAAACGCTGGCGCCATTCCAGGGGTAGCGATACGTGGCGCAGAGATCGTGATCAAAGGCAACATGGGGTCGCGCGCCGGCCAAGTCATGAAGGCCGGTACGCTGTGCTGTGTCGGCAACGCTAATTTCATGGCGGGTTACATGATGTACGGCGGACGCATTCTGATCCTGGGTGATTCCGGTGAGCGCGTGGGCGAAGACATGTCCGGCGGAGAAATTTTTATCGCGGGTAACGTCCAGGATCTGGGTTCAGACGCTATGCTGACGGATATCGCCTCTGAGGAAGTCGATTCGATTCGCGAGTTTCTTGACCGCTATGAGATCGCTGCTCCAAAAAGTTTTTCGAAGGTGGTAAACGCCGGTAAAAAGCTCCGCTACGGTACGCCAGAGCGTCCGATGCGCAGCATTCCGTTTAACTCGTTCTCGGGCCTGTCGTCGTATTGGAATCCAAAGATCCAAGAAGATATCGCCGTGAAGTCACAAAGCGGCCGGTATCGGATTCGAGGGTACGGCGGAGCCCGCCCCTTACCGCATTTAAGCGACATCGGGTTTCGCAAGGATCTTTCAGGGGCGGGCGCAGAGCGAAACGTCATTGAGAAGGTGCGTATGGCGACCGAGATTGGCGGTATCAACGGCGCCCGCCCCTTAAAGTTAAGTATGCCGGTGATGATTGCGCCGATGAGTTATGGCGCCTTGAGTCGATCAACCAAGTACGCCATTGCTCTGGGCTCAGCGATGTCCGGCATTGCTGAAAACACGGGCGAGGGCGGCATGAGCGACGCCCAGCGAGATGCGGCAGGGCAACTGATATTTCAATGCTTGGGCGGCCGCTTAGGCTGGAATATCCACGATATGCGACGAGCCGACGCGCTGGAGATCTATATCTCTCAAGGCGCCAAGCCAGGCCTTGGGGGGCAGTTGATGGCGAAGAAAGTCACGCCAGAGCTCGCCAAGATTCGTGGTATCCCAGCCGGGATCGACCTGCGCTCACCGTCTAGGCACCCGGACATTCTCGGCGCCGATGATCTGGTCATTAAGGTGGAAGAGTTCCGAGAGGCAACCGGATATCAGTTGCCGGTAAGTGTGAAGCTCGGTGCGGGACGGATCCGCGATGACATCAAGATTGCCTCAAAAGACGGGTTCGATTTCGTGGAGTTGGACGGCATGCAGGGCTCCACCGGAGCGGGAAGTGCAGAGGTAATCGACAATGTCGGTATTCCCACGTTGCCCGCCATCATTGAAGCGCTTGAAGCGCTTGAAGAGATCGGGGCGCGAGACAAGATTCAGTTGGTATTGATGGGCGGTCTTCGTGACGGCGTAGATGCGGTAAAAGCACTCTGTCTCGGTGCAGATGCCGTCGCCTTCGGCACGTCAGTCATTGTGGCCGGGGGTTGCATCTCATGTATGCAGTGTCATGTCGGACAGTGTGTGACCGGCATTGCCACGCAGGATCCGGAGCACGAGAAACGCTACAAACCTGAAGTCGAGGCCAACAACATTCATCGTTTCCTCGAGAGCGTGCGATGGCAGATTGCTGCCTTGACCGACGGACTCGGCTATGACGACGTTCGAAAACTGAGCCGTGACGATCTCGTCGCGCTTACGCCGGAGGCCGCCGATATCACGGGCTTGCCCTATGAGCCCAGAGACCAGGCAAGCTACGGGCGCGAAGCGGGAGCGCGATCATGAGCGTTTATGGTCTTGAGCGTATCAGCGTACCGGTGGCGCCTCCCGGGTTTAGCGACGATACCGCTGATCGTCACTATGTGCCGGCACCCTGTCAGGTCGCCTGCCCGGTCGGGACCGATGCGCCGTCGTACATTGGGTACATCTGGGAGAAGAAATACGCTGAGGCCTTTGAAGCGATTACGGCGACGAACCCATTCAGTTCCATTTGCGGCCGCGTCTGCGATGCGCCGTGCGAGCCTGCCTGCAGACGGGAGAGCAGCGACGGTGCGGTGCAGATCCGAAATTTAAAACGTTTTGTGATGGACCAGCTCGGGGCGGATGCGCCGACCACCCAGTTTGAGGTTACGCGACCGGAATCGGTTGCGGTGGTGGGATCGGGGCCTGCGGGACTGACGGCTGCCTTCGAGCTCTGCAAGGCCGGATTTTCGGTCGATGTCTACGAGATGACCGATCGCCTGGGGGGCACGATGGTTTGGGGGATCCCGCAGTTTAGGTTGCCAACAGGGATCATCGAGGAAGATATCAATCGGTTGCAGCGTCAGTGCAAAGGACTGACGGTCCATCTAAATACGCCGCTCGGGTCGGGCGTGTCTCTTGAAGAGTTAAAAGCGCGCCACAGCGCGGTGCTGCTGACGATCGGTGCGTGGTGGGGCAAGCCCATGGGGATTTCCGGAGAAAATCATCCTAAGGTTGAAGACGGCGTAAGTTTTTTGCGTCGGATCAATGCCGGCGAACGCCCGCAGATGCCAGAAACGGTGGTCGTTGTGGGCGGGGGTGACGTGGCGATGGACGCCTGCCGAGCCGCTTTACGCCTTCCTGGATGCAAACAGGTCAAGGTCGTTTATCGCAGGGGCCCGGAAGATATTCCAGCGCGAAAGATTGAATTGCATCACGCGCAGAAAGAAGGCATTGAGTTTATCTACAACACCCTGCAGACAGAAGTAGTTGAAGACGCCGACGGACTACTGCTGCGTTGCGTACGTACGGAAGCTGGCCCTGCCGATAGCGATGGTCGTCGTTCTCCGGTGGTAGTGGCGGACAGCGCGCACGATATTCGCTGCGGCATGATCATCGCGGCCGTCGGGCAAAAAGGCGAAAGCGAGGCCCTTGATGCGGCAGGGTTGATGGCGGCAGACCGCGTGCAGACTGAGTTTGCGACCATGCGCACCTCGGACCCGCAGGTCTTTGCCGCTGGTGATGGCGCCTTTGGTGGATCCACTATTGTGATGGCGATGAGTCATGGCCAACGCGCGGCGTACTATGTCAAAGCAGCGTTGGACAATTTGGATGTGCCGATCCCATATCGCACACCCTACCGAACCCGGCGTGTGCCCGTCGCTCAGGATTTGAAATGGGAGCAGCTTCCCATCGAGGAGCCGGTTTTTCACGGGGTTGGCGAAAAGCCGGAGACTTTCCCAGAAATTGAAGACACCTATGACGAGCACGCAGCGCTCAGAGAGGCTGCCCGGTGCTATCGGTGTGATCTTGAGACGGGTTCCACAGACTATTCTGTGCGCCATCGCGAAGATCTGTTTTCCATGGCTCGAACGCATCCTCAGGATAACGCCAAACATCAGGCCATGCTGCAGCGTCGATTGGCTCCACGGGAGAACCCTTATCCCGTGGGTCGGCCAGCCTCTCTTGATGATCTGGTGTTTTTGCCCGCAAACCTGTCGCGTCTGGTGATCGATCCTTACCGCGAAGCCTGTCGAATTGATGTATCCCTGGGCAATGGGCTAACGCTTGATCAGCCCTTTCTCATCGCGGGCCTTGATGAGGCGCCGGAGGAAGTGCGTCGGGCGGCGTCTGATGCGGTAGAAAAAAACGGAATCGGATACCTTGGCGTTTCGCCGCCCCCGTTATCAGTTCCCTGGCTTCAGATCCTGAGCGGCCAGATACCTCCCGACTCCCGTGCAGCGGGTTGGATTCAATCCTGGCCTGCTTCCACGGCTGACCCGAAAGCTGTCGAAGCAGACGGT
>Ga0255768_10000349_pt1 | contig 47777 bp, 39 predicted proteins | sample 071ome_33_FD_179983 | JGI IMG/M metagenome (GOLD analysis project Ga0255768, IMG submission 179983) | Coastal salt marsh microbial communities from the Groves Creek Marsh, Skidaway Island, Georgia - 071412AT metaG (version 2) | ecosystem: Environmental > Aquatic > Marine > Intertidal zone >... | reverse complement strand
TGTTATTTTTTTACAACACCAGTACTGTCAATTAATACTTTGTAGCTAATACTTCTTTGTTGAAAGTTATAAACACCATTATTTTTAAATAAAGAGAAAATTCTATCTCTCTCTAATAGAAGTTTATTAATTGAGAAATACTCTCCTTTATTTAAAATACTATTTCTAATATTTGCTTTGTATAAATAATCTAGATCTTTAGACTGAATATTCACTGTAATGGAATCTAGTAAATATCTGTCATTAGTCTTTACTCTATATTTAACTTTTGCTTGGTTATTATCAATAGTGGTATTATAGCTTATTTCTGAATCAAAGTATCCAATGTTATTATAAAATTGTTTAAGTCTCCTAATATTGTCATTATAGTTAATATCTGAGAGTGTTACAGGTTCTTGACCAAGTTCTTTTAAAAAATTATTAAATGACTTGTTATAGCGCTTAAGTTGAGCAATCTGTTTTTGGGAAATAAGTTTATTTAAACGACTTTCTCTATTATTTTTTTTTAGCCATTCATCAAATTTTTCATCTGGGTTTTTACTTGCAAGATTATTTATTGCAAGACCCAGAGGGTATCCTATAAATTTGTTAATAGGAGATGGTTGAATAAGAAGACTAACAGGGTCTTTCCTTACTATGCTATCGTTTACTTCAAAGAGATTCTCAACAAGGATAGGATCTTCAAAATTTTCATAGATCTTAGTGCTACAGCTAGTTATAAAAATATAAATAACAATTACAGAAAGATTTAATGAGCTTTTAGTAAGATGCAAATCTATTTTTTCTACTAAATTACGTTTTTTAGATCAATAATTTTTTTGTCTTAATACTTCAAAAATTACTAAAGATTAATATTATAATTATTATTAAAAAAAAAGAGGCTTATTAAATAAACCTCTTTTTAAATTTCAAATCTTATTTGTTAATTAAAAGCAAATACTCATCCCAGATAGAGGCTTTACAGTTCTTATGTCTGCACTAGTTCCATTAGGATAATTACCGTAAGTAACAACTGACTGAGTTTTACCATTTGTATTAGTAAAACTAATGCTAAATCCAACTTCATCATCATAGTATCCAGACTCATATGCCCAAGTCATTTTTTTAGCACCTTCAGGTACTTCAAATGTCCATACATAAGAATCTCCATCGACAAAATCGTTTCCAGTATTAGCTAGAGTACCATTCCATCCACTTTCTGGCACATATGATCCGAAGCGGTAAAGCTTACCATCAACAGTCACAGTTAATGATTCTCCTGTTGTCCATCCATCACCATAGGAGTCTGTAGCAGATATAGTGTAAGTTCCTGCTTGAGCATCAACTTCACCTGCAGGTAATTCACATCCAATTATAAGAGGATAGAGGAAAGGTGATTGAAAGTAAACTCCTGTCATTGAACCAGTCACAGAAGATCTAGAAAAAGATCTACCATCAGTTAGGTTTAACACAAATCTTACAGTAACAATATCACCACCACCAAAAGTAGTTTTACCCATAAAAGCTAAAGCATCAGATAATGAAAGTGAAACCTCAAATCTAGGTAAACCTACATCTCCAATATACATATCAGCTTTATTTATAGTTTTATATAATTTCTCTTGTGTTGAAGCCTGTCCTGAGAATGATCCATTGTATGAAATATACATTTCAACATTATCAGTTAAACCTCCCTCTTCCGAATCATGAGTTTCTAATACCCATTTTTTTATTGAAGTTACAGGACTAGATGCTTGATATTCTCCTATTTCAGAGATACTTCTTAAAGCAGCTCCTTGAGTATACTCATTTAACATGTAGTCAGTCAACATCTCATAGCCACCATATTCATCAGAGGAAAATTCTTTTGAACAAGAAACTATAAGAGTAATTAAACTAAGATATATAAATAATTTTTTCATGATAATTTAATTTAGTCGACCGTTGGTCCGTTAGTATTCCAAAATACTCTTGATGTTAAATCAGATTTCTGAGTTACATTAGAGTTGTTTGCTGCATAGTTCTGAGGATACCACATCGACAAAGGAAATGGTCCTGGGTTTGGTTCAACCATAGGTTGAAGATTTTTAGGATATCCATTTCTTCTGTAAGAATTGTAAGCATCAGTTCCGTTACCTCTTTGAGTCTTAAAGAATTCTTCAGCCCAAAGTTCAAGCTTTGCATCCAAAGAACTTGCAAATGTCCAGTCTACAGAAAAAGCTGCAATATATGCATCAATAAGTGACTGATCCATTGTAGGAGCTCCAGATATATCATCAACTTTATTCAAGTTAGCTTTAATACCTTCTAAAGTTGAAGTGGTGGGGTCATTACCTGTCATAACTGCTACTTCTGCATCTAAGAAATGCATAAGAGAAGCAGACACTACTGGAGTTATACCAGCACCACCTAGACCGTCACTGTTTCCAAGTGACTTGAAGCTAGAATCATCATAAGCACCACCTGCTGGGTAAACACCAATTAGGGTCCTTTTAAAATTATCTGGTGGAATACCTTCGTAATTTCCATGATCTCTTCCCCAGTATCCTTCAGGTAGACTACAATATAGTCCATATGCAATTAGGTGAGGTTCAATATAATATCCTGGGAATGAACATTCTAGACTAATTGCATCTACTGGACCGTCTTTTCCAGGGGTTACAGGTACTTGTCTATAAAAGAAATAATTAATTCTAGGATCTCTCATACCATTTCTACCTTGCATCATAAGATTCATCAACCAATTAGATTGATAATCACCTCCACCAGTGCTAGTGTAATTATATGTATATATAGGATGTCTAGTATCAGGATTTACTTCGTTATTACCCCAAGTAAACTCAAAATCTTCTGAGTTATTTTTGATGTAGTTAGTTATCGAATTGTAAGATGCATAATCACCTAAGTTAATATATGCTCTTTTCTTTATACTATTTGCTGCTTTAATCCAAGCAGCAGCATCTCCATTATAATACATATCGTATTGTGGAGGAACACCGCCTGCATTAAAATTTGCAATGGCATCATCTAATAGCCCAAGTGCAGCATCATAAACTGAAGCGCCTGAATCTGGAGCTGGATTTAAGTTATCAGAACCTTTTAATGCTTCACTATATGGTATATCACCGAAGTAATCTACTAAAGTCATTAAAATATATGCCTGCATAACTTGTCCCATAGCAATATAATATGTTAAACCATTTTCTTCTGCAATAGTATTCATTACTCTAATATCCTCCATCATAGTTTGGTAAGCGAGTGACCATGCACCAGAAAATGAATTTGGAGAATAATTATCTCTATAGAACCTATCACCACCCAGGTAGGCAACTCTAGTAAATCTTGCACCTGTATCACCCATACCGTCAACAAAGGAAGCAAAATCCTCTTGAATATTGTTGATGAATAAATCAGCACTTGCTTGCTCTGGACTTAATGCATTTGGATTAGAAGTTAAGTCTAACTCAGTTGTTTCACATGCGCTTAGAACTAGTAAACTAGTTAAAGTTAAAATTGAAAGTTTGTTAAAAGTTTTCATAATATTTTAATTTATTTGATTAACGATTAAAAAGTTAATTTTAAACTTACACCATACCTTCTGGCACTTACTCCATTGAAGTATTCAAATCCTGAACCATTCCCAACTCCTAAACCGGCAATATTTGGATCATAATTTGTACCAGCAGGCGTATTATATGCATCATACCAAAGGTTGAAACCCTGTGCAGAAATTGTTGCCGCTCCAAATGGAGTTTTTTGTAACCAAGAATCTGGTATATCATACGTAAGTGATACTTCACTTAGCCTTATTACACTGGCATCCCAGACTCTTAATTCGTCGGCTCCTTCAATTATGTTACCGAAATAAGTTGTAGCGTTGTCAATCATCTTATTGTTTGTAGAACCATCAGCAAGAACACCAGGTAAAATATAAGGGAGCTCTCTGTCTAATGTATCAGTTGTAATTCCTCTACCAAGTAGTGTCATGATAAAACTTGAATACATATCACCACCAATGGTAGCATTAAATAGTACATTCAGAGATAAATTTCCATAAGAAATAGTATTTGAGATGTTAGAAACAAAATCAGGATTACTATCACCAATTAATGCATATTTATTAGTATTATAGTTAGTATCATTATTTGTTCTATAACTTCCAGAAGCGTCAATTAGTGGTCTACCTTGATTATCTCTTGCTACAGAAGTACCAACCATAGATGTTAATGGAAGACCAGGAATTGCAGCATTACCTAATGTAGTGTATCCTGCATAAATAATTTGATCAGTATCTTGACCTAAGTCTTCAACGATCGCCTGGTTAGTAAAATAGTTAATTGAAGTATTCCAATTTAGTTTATCACCTCTAATAAAGTCAAAACTTAGATCAACTTCCCAACCAGTTGCACTAATTTCACCAATATTTGTTCTTGTATTTGTATATCCAGTTGATGGGTCTAATGGTTGAGTAATGATTAAATCAGTAGTTTTTCTATCGAAATAAGAAATTTCAGCAGATAATCTATTATCGAATAAATTAGCTTCTAATCCAAACTCAAGCTCAGCAAGAAGCTCTGGCTTTAATCCAGTATTACCTAATTGAGAACCAGTAGTATTTGTAATTACATCTGTTCCACCAACTCTAAAATCTTTTGTATTTAAACTAAGTGTCGATGCAATAGGATACCCTAAAGGATATGTTGCAGAAGTACCATAACTAGCTCTAACTTTTAAAAAGTCAACTGGTAAATTACCAAAGTCTAAAATAGAGGTTGGAACGATAGATATACTAGCAGATGGATAAGTAATGGATCTATTTTCTTCTGAAAGGTTTGATACCCAATCAGTTCTAGATGCAATCGTAATGTACATATAGTCCTTATAATCAAATGCTGCTTGAGCAAATAAACCAAGTATGTTTCTTCTAGTAAAGCCTTCAATTTCTTCCTGTTGGTTAAAGTTAAAATGTCTTAATACATTAAATACGTTTTGACCTGTACTTCTTACACCGTTTCTATCATATTCTCTTGCATTTGATGTTCCACCAGCATTGAATGTTACAGACCACTCATCGTCAAGTTCATAGTCACCGTTTAAAGTAATTTGGTGTGAAAATATTGTTGAAGTGTTGTTCCACTTCTCATAGAATCCAGATTGTGATTCTAAACTACCATCTTGCCCACCTTTGTTTTGATAACTGGTGTTATCTTCACTATAAACATCGTAACCATATCTATATTGAATATTTAGATTATCAGAGATATCAAACTGAGCAGACACACCACCAAAAACTCTATGAGTTAACTGAGCATCACCTGTATTGTTTAAAGTCCAAAGTGGATGTTGAATATCATTACCTGATCTATAATAAATGGATGCTCCAGTGATAGGGTGAGCATACGGCAAGTCTGCGATACTAACAGATCTAGGAGTATAAAAAACATTACCATATAAGGATGAATCAGACGTACCACTACTACCAGCTGCGGCAATAGGTGGAGTTCTAAAGTCAGTTAAACTATAATTAAGAGTACCGTTTACGGTAATTTTATTTGATAAAACTGCTCTACCACCGAAACTCAAATTATTCCTTTTAAGTGAATTTCCAGGAGTAAATCCTTTGTCATTTAAGTTACCATAGTTTACGTTGTAAGAAACCTTACCATCATCACTAGAACCTCTAAAATTTATGTTTGTATTGACAATTTCTCCCGGTTGGAATAAATCACCTACACTATCATAAGGTTTCCATTCCCACATAGAATCCACAGATAAACCTAGTAAAGGTAAAAGATCTCTAGATAAGAATCTTGAGTTTAAGTTACTATTATATGGGTGTTTCAAAAATCCAGGTTGATTAGTTCCATATGGAGCTGTACCTGAACCATCAAGTTGATCTTGTCTACCCCAACCAGCTGGACCTTCTTTGTCAAAACTTGGACCCCAGTTTGAGAAGAACCATCCAAAGTTTTGGTTAAAACCGTTTCCATATTTCATTTGATAATCTGGTTTCATAGCAAGCTCATTAGTGAAGTAAGATGTATTTACAGTTACCTCATTTTTTTGAGCTCTAGTACCAGTACCTGTAGTCCCAGATTTAGTTGTAATTAAAATTACACCGTTTCTACCCTGTGATCCATAAAGTGTAGCAGCAGCTAGACCTTTAAGAACGTTAACAGATTCAATGTTATTAGGATCTAGATCTAGGAATCTTGAAGAACCAGTATTTCCTGAGGCAAAACTTCCAGAAGCGTTTGTATCACTTTGGAAGGGTACACCGTCAACAACAAATAATGGTTGGTTGCTTGAACTAAAGGTACTTAAACCTCTAATCAAAACACTTGTTCCTGATCCAGAAATACCACCTTGATTTGTTACCTGCACACCAGAGGCTTTGCCAGAAAGTACACGTGCAATATCACCGGATGCTCTATTCTCAATTTGAGAGTTATCAACTTCTGATACTGCATATCCAAGTGCACGTTTTTCTCTAGTAATACCTAAACTGGTTACAATAACTTCTTCAAGTTGAGTTCCAAGGGAAAGAGTAACATTAATGACGTTGCCTGCACCTACAGCAATTGATGTAGTTTCATAACCAACGAAACTGATTTCCAGAGTCTGTCCTTCAGTTACATTAATAGAAAAGTTTCCATCGAAATCAGTGGTGACACCAGTTGTTGTACCCTGAACAAGAATGGTAGCTCCCGGAAGGGGTAAACCATCACTATCAGAAACAATACCAGTTACTGTCTTTTGAGCAAACGACATTTGAGTCGTTAACAAAAATATCACCAGTAGTCTGAATAAGCTTTTCATACTTAGTTATTTAGTTATTATTAAATTTTTTTATATTAATTGTTAATTTAAAGTTATAACAATATTTTTTTATAAAAAAACCTGAAAAGTCTTAAATTACTTTTTTGATTAAGAAATTCTCTGTCTTGCTATCTCAAAAATTACTACTGCAAAAGCTACTGATACGTTGAGTGAATCAATATTTGGATTTATTGGAACCTTAAGAGTCTCATCAGATAATTTTAGTATTCCTTTAGTAATTCCTTTTTCTTCAGATCCCATTATTAATCCCACAGATCTATTATAATTTATATCATATATGGATTTTGTAGCTTTTTCTGATAAACTAAATACATTTATTTCAAGAGATCTCAGGTGAATTATAGCATCTTTGAGGTTTTGTACTTTTGAAATGGGAATCTTAAATGCTGCTCCTGATGATGTTTTTATAACATCTGAGTTAATAGGCGCAGAATTGTTTTGTGATATAATTATACCAGTCACACCTGCTGCAACAGAAGTTCTTATTATAGCTCCAAAATTTCTAGTATCTGTAATACCATCTAATAATAAATATGTTTGTAGTTTTTCTTTATTATATGTTTTAGCTATTAATTCTTCAATTGAATAGAGAGAAATAGGTGATAGAATAGCTATAGCTCCTTGATGATTTTTATTTTCATATTTTTTAAACTTTTCTTTTGGGACAAAGCTAAATGATATAGATTTTTTTTCAAGTTTTGATATTAATGTCCTTAGCAAACTACTTTGCTGATTTGATTTAATAAAGTAAACTTTTGAAATTTCTTTAGAGGATTCAACTGCCTCAATTATACTTCTAATTCCGTAGATTTCCATAAAATGTATAATATAAAAAAAGGAGGTTTTGAATAAAACCTCCTTTTATTAACTATTAAGTTGTACTCTTTACAGTTTTGTAAGAGTTAGTTTTGTATCAGATCCTGAGCTAAAACAACCCTGATCAACACATTGTTCTAAGTCTATACTAAATTGACCAGTACAAGAGAAGAAATATACTCCAGCAGTTCTTCCACCCAATACTGGGTTAGTATATCCTGCATAATAAGCCATTGCAGCTCCAAGAGAAGCTGTACCGGCAGAAACTACGGCAGATGTTTCACGATCGATAGTAACTGTTAAATCCTTTCCTGGACCAAATAAGTCATTAAATGTAATAACATCACCTGATACAGTAGCAGTTACTGTAGCTCCATTTGCAGCATTTTGGTAAGGTTCATTAAAGTAACTTGGCCATGTAGCTGCTACCTTCCATGATCCAGCAGCATCTGCATCAACGAAAGGACAAAAGAATGGAACATCCCATGAGTATGCGCCAATTAAAGCTTCACCACCAGCATCACCATTTCGATCAGTGTGAGTAAATACTCTACCATCATCGGTAGTCATTGTTGCTCTAAATTCAACAAGATCACCAGGGGTAACATCGCTAGAGGATAATCCTAATGCTGATAAAACTTCTGCAGCTGAAATCTCAAGTCTACTTGGAAAAGTACTTGCAGAATAAACTGTTACTGAGCTAGATTTAGTATTTGATGACTTGTAATACACATTAGCAGTTAACTCGTAATTAGCAACGTTTAATGTAGCATCATTTAATTCCCCTGAAAAAATTGATGCATTAATATCATTCAGGTCAAATACAGCAGCACCATCTGGAGTAATAGTTATTAAAGCACCAGAGGGAGGAATACTAAGTATTTTATCTTCATCTACACAAGAATTTAAGCCTAAAAGCAAAATTCCAACAATTAAAAATTTTAAATTTTTCATAATTATTTAATTTTTAGTTATCCCAAAAGACCTTTTGTAAGTGGTCAGATTTTTGGTTTAACTGGTTATTATTATCAACTTCTGTTCTTGGATAGAAGAATGATTGTATCATGTCATTATTAACAGTTTTTAATAATGGTTGTAAATCACTTGGCTTATCTGTTCTTCTAAAAGTATTGTAAGCCTCTACACCGTTTCCAAAAAGTGCTAAGAAATATTCTTGTACTAAAAGACCCATCTTATCATTTGTGGTATTCCACAAAGAGGTAGCCCCTGTTCCAGCAACGTAATCTATGTACGCGTCAATGTTTGCTTGTAATGATCCCAAAAATTCAGTCTCACTGATGCTTGCACCAGATCTAAATTCAACTGCAGCAGCGTTACCCATCTCAGCAGCAAAACCTGTTACTTTAGAGAAAGATTCAGCTAATCCTGAAGCTAAGAATTGTCTTGCAACTTCAGTATTTCCATTAACAAGATTCCATTCAGCGATCATAAAGTGAGTGTAAGAAGACAATAGAATTGGTTGGATACCAGCTCCTTTAAGACCCATTTGGTTACCTGATGTTGCAGTAAATGAACCATCATCAAATTGACCTCCAATTGGGTATAATCCCGCAGCTGTTCTTAAACCTCCATCTGGTGGAATACCATCGTTATCACCATGGTCTCTACCCCAATAACCATTACTAGTACTTTCTGCAGGAGATATATCGTTGTATCCGATATAACAGAAAATCTCAGAAAGTGAGTAATGATCTGGTCTTCTCTCGTTACCACAAGGAATTTCATTATCATCGTTATCGCTAACATCATCATCTTGTCTGTAGAAATAATAATTTGCTCTAACATCTGTAACATCCTTTTGAGCAACAAATTCCGCCATATAAGCATTGGACATATAGTATGCAACATCTGCAGCAAGTTCGTAGTCATCTACAAATTGAGGATGTCTAGAATCTGGTGAAGCATTTAATGTACCATACTTAAATTGAAAATCTTGAGCTTTAGAAACAATTAAACCTGAAGCAGCATTAGATATTAATGAATTAATTGCAGCAGCATCATTAGAGTCTGCAGCATTTCTTCTTTGTAATCTTAATTTCAGTTCAAGTGTATTAGTAGCTCTAGTCCACTTTGCTCTATCACCACCGTAGAATAAATCGTTACTTGGTGATTGAGCTGGTACTGAAAAGTGATTCTTAGCCTCTTGAATAAGTGCTAGTGCAGCATCATAAATTGAAGCTCCAGAATCAACACCAGGATTAAGATTTTCGACACCTAAAGCAGCTTGAGAATAAGGAACATCACCTAAATAGTCTACTAAAGTGATCATAGCGTAAGCTTTAATAAATTTAGCAATACCAATGTGAGTCTCCCATCCTTTCTCTTCAGCTCTTGGAACCATATTAGAAAAATCTGTAAAGATATCAGAATATGCATCATTCCATGGCCCACTCATTTGAGTAGTAGCATAAGCATTTTCATAGAATGGTCCATATAAATGAGTCATTCTTGTAAGTTGCATACCTTCATCCTTTACTCCATTGAAGAAGCTACCCATGTTTAATTGCATGGCGTTTAGATAAAAGTCTATATCAGAACTTGCAGGAGTCAATGCATTAGGACTTTCAAGTATTTCAAGTTCAAGTGTTTCACATGAATTAAGTGAAAACAATACAGTGAGAACTGTTATTGAACTTATAATTTTATTTTTAAATGTATTTAATGTTTTCATTTGTATTAAATTAAAAAGTTGCTTTTAATGTTAAACCAACACGTCTTGAAGATGGTCCAGTAATAAACGAAAGACCCATCGCATTTCCAACACCTGTACTTAAAGCGTTAGAATCAAAGTTCACAACGTCAGGTACATTCACAGCATCATAGAATAAATTTATTCCAGTAAGTGTTGCTGATAATGAACCAAATGGAGTTTTCTCCATTAAACTACGAGGAAAGTCATAAGAAAGATTTACCTCACTAAGCCTTATAGTTGTAGCATCAAAAATTTGAAGTTCACCAGGTCCAAACGAGAATACGTCAAAACCATAGTTAATTGCAGTTATTTGAGTTGTGTTTACTTGACCAGTGTTTTTGTTAACACCATCTAAAACGTATAAACCTTCTCTATTTGTACCTGGGTTTAATACACCACGTCCAACTAGAGTTGCAGCATCTTGTGAGAACATATCTCCACCATGACGATATTGCCATGTAAAGTCAAGAGATAAGCCCTTCCATGATAAAGAGTTAGTTATACCAGTTGTCCAGTCAGGATTAGGATCACCTACCAATTCTGGTTCAGTTGTTGCAATGTAGAATCCATCATCATCAATTAGGAATTCACCTGCATCATTAGTCTGTCTAACATTAGCTTTCATCATTCCAAGTGGATATCCAACGATCGCATAGTTTTGTGGTCTAGCACTACTTACTACAGGTGTATAAGTAAATTCTTCAACACCTTCACCTAAACTCACAATTAAACTCTCTTCTGCAGTGAAGTTACCATATAGATTCCATCTAAGGTTACCATTATTGATAAGATCAGCATCCCAATCAACTTCAATACCTTTTACATTTAATTTACCTGCGTTAACTGTAGTTGATGTATATCCAGTTGAACCAGGAAGTGTTCTTGTTGTAATAAGATTAGTAGTTTCCTTATCGTAAGCAGAAACATTAAAGTTTAAAAAGTTAAATAATCTGGTATCAATACCGATTTCAATCTCAGAAAGTAATTCTGGTTGTAATGCTCTGTTACCAAGAGTATTAGATGTAGTATTTGATTGAATAACACCACTTCCTTGATCAAAAGCTTTCGCATTTAGCGATAGTAAAGATCTAGTTCTGTATGGATTTGCAAATCCTGCAGATTCTCCATATCCTACTCTTAACTTTGCATAGTTTACAACATCACCAGATAATGCTGGAATTACATCAGAAGCAATAAAAGATATACTAGCACCTTTATAGAAAAGGCTATTATTTTCAGCTTCCATTGTTGAACTCCAGTCTTGACGACCAGTAACGTTTAAGTATAAGTAATCATTATAACTAAAACTTAAATCACCAAATGCACCATATATATTTTGTTCAGCGTCAAAGCTACTTACACTTTGAGATACAAAGTTAAATGGCTTTAAAACACCAAATACTAATTGATTTTCATTAGTTGTATATCTACCAGTAAATGTTTGTCTGTTAGCAGATGTACCTACAAGACCACCTAATGAAATCTCATCAGTTAATTGTTGGTTAAACGATAAAGTAAAGTTATGGTTTTGAATGGTTGTAATCTCATCACCAGTCACATATATACCAGTTGCATTTCCATCAACACCACCTTTATTTTGAGCATGTTGAGAAAATTGACTTGTATTATCTATACCATATTTATAACTAATTGACCAATTGTCATTTATGTCATATGAAAGTCCAAATGAACCGAATACTCTATTTACTAGTTCTTTGTCAAATGCATTTTCAGCAGTCCATCTTGGATTCTGAATATCATTACCTGATCTATAGTAGATTGATCTACCATCCGAGGTCTGGTATGGAAGTCCCATTAAGTCAACACTTCTTGGAGTATACATTACATCACCAAAAATTGAAGAAGTATACGAACTTACAGATCCACTACCTAAAGAAGCAGCAATCGGAGGAGTTGAATAATCCGTGTTAGCATAATTAAGAGAACCATTAATTTTGATACCATTCTCAAGTGTACCTGCACCACCAAGACCAAAGTTTGTTTTTCTTAGGCGGTTATTTGGAGTGAATCCTTCATCATCTGTTCTACCAAACGACATATTTAAGAACCCATTATCTCCTGTAGATCTAAGGTTTATTGAAGTTGTGTTCACTAAACCATTTTCAAAAAAGTTTTCAACACCTCTATAATTTTTATAAGCATACTCAGTTCCAACTATATCTGAAAACTCAGGCTCAACTAATGATCTATTAGCAATATAATCATAAGGATGCTTAACATATACATTATTAGCATCTTCTCTTAAAAAGTAAGAACCAAATTGTCTTGGGTCATTAATTGCTGGGTCGAAATTAGGCCCACCATTAGAAAAGAAAAATCCAAATAACTGATGAAATCCACCACCGTAATCATTTTGATAATCAGGAAGTACCGGTTCGTTGATGAAAGTACTGTGACTTACACTAACTTCGGTACCTTTTGCAGATGGTTTAGCACCACCTCCGTTTTTAGTTGTAATAAGTATTACTCCGTTTCTTCCTTGCTGACCGTAAAGTACGGTAGCATTTAGTCCTTTAAGGACATCAACTTTTTCTATACTGTTTGGATCTAAGTCCAAGAATCTACTAGATTCAGTAATACCGTTCCAAAAAGAACCGGATTCACCGTTAGTAGATGAATTAAAAGGAACTCCATCAACAACAAATAAAGGTTGGTTAGAACCTGTAATTGATGTCATACCTCTAATTATAATGTTAGTTCCTGAACCAGATGTAGCTGTAGTGTTTGTTATATTAACACCAGCAACTTTTCCTGTTAGTGTTCTTGCAACATCTGCAACACCTTTTTGTTCAATTTCTTCAGAACCAACAGTAGTAACAGCATAACCTAAAGAACGTGCTTCTCTTTCAAGACCTAGTGCGGTTACAACAACCTCACTTAATTGATTTCCTTCTGAAAGGGTAATATTTAGGTTGTTTTGGCTACCAACAACAACTGATTGAGTTTCATAACCGACAAAACTAAATACTAACGACACACCTTCTTCTACCTCAATGGAATAATTACCATCAAAGTCTGTAGTTACACCACTAGTTGTACCACTAATTAAAACAGTTGCTCCTGGAAGAGGCAAACCATTTGGATCAGATACAACACCTGTAACTGTCTTCTGACCAAATGCAAGACCTGCACTCAATAAGAAAACAAAGAATATTCTTGTAATCTTCATATTTATTAATTTTTGTTATCTATAATTTTTGTTAAAATACTGTTAAAATAACTAAGTAAGCAAATCTAAAACATTTATTTAAAATATCATTAAAAAAACATTAATTTTTTGTTACCTGAACCAGCAAATATAAAGTTTTTTGTATTAGTTCAAAAATAAAATTACTTTATATTTTTATACATTAATTTAAATTCTTGTTAATTAAAACTAAAAAAAAATCTGTTTTTGGATTTAGTGAAGAACAATAATTCATGATTAACTCTGACTATGTTTATTTCTCAAGTATTTACAAACTCTCTGCGAATTCAAAAATTTGAATAATAGAGGCAATTTCTGATGTTTTTAGTTTTTGGTCTTTAATATATTTCTTTATTTTATTTGAATCTGGTCCAAAAAAATTAATAATGGACTTTTTAGAATTTTTTATAGAAATCGGAGTATCCCCATTATTACTGACATATATCTTAACACTTTCTACATATCTTGGAGGAAATGAATTTTCAAGTGAAGTTCTTGCAACCTTAGCTTCCATAAATGTTTTCTTTCTTTTTAAGTAAAGTTTATTCCTATCCCCATTATAAATATTTACTAAATAACCTATATAAGCTCTACCTTCCTCAACTCTGTGAGGGAGATACTCAAATCTTTCTCCATCTATAATAGGAATAACATCCTTACTCTTAATCAAAACTATATCAGATTCTTTCTGACCAGGAGTATCAGTCATTTCTATTTCATCTCTATAAGCATTATACCTCATGTAACCAGAATTAATAAGTTCTTTTCCAAAATATTCAAGTCTTGTGGTTTTAAATTCAGAATCAAAATAATGACTTCCTTGAATACTTAGTGGCTGAGGTGCTCTAGTTGATCTATTACCAAAGTCTATGAATGCCTGTTGAGCAGAATCAGTAATATTGCCGTTTATATTTCCTTGAGCATTAATTGCTGCGGTAAGAAATAACGCAGAAATCAATTTGAGATTATTCATAATTTTAAGAATTTTCAAATTTAACTTTTATTTTATATTGCATTTACCTAATTCTTAAACAAAATATTAAAAAGGTTTACTAATTAAAAATATCTATTTGCCCTGACAGTAAATCATCAATAGTTTCAGTTTCTCTAATTTTATGTAACTTGTTATCTAGTAAACAAACTTCTGCAGGTCTTGATCTGCTATTATAATTGCTAGACATAGTAAAACCATATGCACCAGCATTTTTAAAACAAATTAAATCACCTTTTTTAGTTTCTGAAATTTTTCTTTTACATGCGAAGGTGTCTTTCTCACAAATATATCCTACAACATCGTATTCTTTTTTTTTGCCCTCTGGATTAGAAAGGTTAACAATTTCATGATAAGAGCCATATAGAGTGGGTCTTAGTAAATGATTAAAGCCAGAATCTACTTGAATGAAATCTTTAGCATTTGAAGACTTAATGTAATTTACTTTGGTAATTAAAAAACCACAATCACTAACTAGAAACTTACCTGGTTCAAATATTAGTTTTAATTTCTTATTAAATTCTGATTCAAACTTATTTAGCTCATTTGATACCTCTTTTACATAATCATTAAGATTTGTTGAGGTATCATCATCATAATATGGAATCTTTATTCCACCACCTAAATCAATACTCTTAATGTTTTTAAAATCTCTGGCAATAGAGAAAATCTTTTTGATCCCTTCTTTAAATTGATTATTCTTAGTAATATCACTCCCAGTGTGAATATGAAGTCCAGTAATTTTAATTTTACCTTTTATTTCCATGTCTAACAACTCATCAATTCTGGTTTCCGGAATTCCAAACTTTGATTCTGGGTGTCCAACACTAACATTTTCATTTCCCCCAGCGTAAATACCAGGGTTTATCCTTACAGTTATTGATTGACTGCCAAACTCATTTATAAAGTCTTTTATACATTCTATGCTATCAAGATTTATTTTCACTCCAAGTTTGAATGCTTCTTTTATTTCTTCAAAACTAACACCATTAGGGGTATATAGAATTTCATTTTTATTGAAGCCGCATTTCAACCCAATCTTAACTTCTTCAATTGATACTGCATCAAGACCTGCCCCTAGTTTACTGATAAACTTTAAAATTGAAATATTAGAAAGAGACTTAGCTGCAAAATGAATTTTGTAGTTTTCTAAAACACTTAACTCTTTATTTAATTTTTTAAATTGATTTTCAATAATTTTTAGATCATATAGATAAATTGGAGTTCCAAATTTTAAAGCAGCTTCTTTAAGTATTTTAATATCCATTTTATGTTTTAAGTGATAAATATAATTCTGATTTTAAATAATTCAAATATCTTAAGTTTTGTGGTTATATTTGTCGCCATGAATTTACATGAATACCAAGGAAAGCAATTATTAAAAAAATTTAATGTTACAATTCAAAGAGGCTATGTAGCAAATAGTCCAGATGAAGCTGTTATTTGTGCAAAAAAACTTTCAAATGAAACAGGAACTGAAATTTTTGTTGTTAAAGCTCAAATTCATGCAGGTGGAAGAGGAAAGGGTGGAGGGGTAAAAATTGCTAAATCTATTGATGAGGTAAGATCTATATCTTCACAAATAATTGGGATGAATCTTGTGACTCCTCAAACTTCAAAGGAAGGTAAGCTAGTAAATAAGGTATTAATTGCTGAAGATGTTTATTATGATGGTGAGAGCGATAGAAAAGAGTTCTATATTTCAGTGTTACTGAATAGATCAACTTCAAAAAATATGATTGTCTACTCTACAGAAGGTGGTGTAGATATTGAGGCTGTAGCGGAAAATACTCCAGATCTTATATTTAATGAAGAAATTGACCCTGCTTCGGGAATTCTTCCTTTTCAAGCTAGAAAAATTGCATTTAATCTTGGTTTAAAAGGTCAAGCTTTTAAAAGCATGGTAAATTTTGTAACAAATCTCTACAATGCATATATTGAGTCTGATGCTTCTCTATTTGAGATTAACCCTGTTCTTAAGACAGCTGATGATAAAATTATAGCTGTAGACTCTAAAGTAACTATTGATGAAAATGCTCTCTTTAGGCACTCCGAATATGAGTTAATGCGAGATCTTAGTGAGGAAAACCCTGTTGAGGTTGAGGCTAGAGATTCTGGTTTAAATTATGTTGACTTAGATGGAAATGTTGGGTGTATGGTTAATGGAGCTGGTTTAGCAATGGCAACGATGGATTTGATTAAACTTGCAGGAGGTGAGCCTGCAAATTTTCTTGATGTTGGCGGAACTGCTGATTCTAGTAGGGTTGAAAAAGCATTTAGATTAATTCTACAAGATTCAAATGTTAAAGCAATACTTGTTAACATATTTGGTGGAATAGTAAGATGTGATCGTGTAGCTGAGGGTATTGTTTCTGCATATAAAAATCTTGGTAACATTGATATACCTATTATTGTTAGGCTCCAAGGAACCAATTCTGATAAAGCAAAAGAAATAATTGATAGTTCTGGCTTAAATGTTCTGTCCGCAACTGCCTTTGATGAAGCCGCAAACAAAGTCCAATCTGCCTTAAACTGACATAAAGTCATTAAATTTTTATTTTTTACCGTCAATTTGTCACCATTTATCACCTGGTATTCTTTTTGACTATTATTCAATGAATTTATAATTCAAATTGTTTAACTAAAAATAAAAATTATGAGAATAGTAAAATATAATAATAACAACGTTTTTCCATCATTAATTAACGAATTCTTTAATGATGACTTTGGTGTAAATTTTTTTAATAGAAGTCATTCTGTACCATCTGTAAATTCGATTGAAAACAATGATTCTTTTGAAATAGATCTTGCAGTTCCTGGCATGAATAAAGAAGATTTCACAATTGAATTAAATGATAAGATATTAGTTATTTCATCAGAAACGTCAACTACTTCTGAAAATGATAAAATGAGATTAAATGAATTTAATTTTTCATCTTTTCAAAGATCATTTAGAGTTCCAAATTCAGTAGATCAAGATAAGATCAAGGCTAATTATAAAAATGGTATTCTAAAAATAATACTACCAAAAACAAAAGAAAATATATCTAAACCAAATAGGGTAATTAATATTGACTAATTATATTTAATAATCCAAAAAAAAAGGTGCACCGTTGTGCACCTTTTTTTATTTTAATTTTTTTTTGAGGAGCTCAATTTTATCTCTGAAATCTGCAGCAGTTAAAAAGTCAAGTTTCTTAGCAACATCTTCCATTTGCTTTCTTAATTCTTTAATTCTCTTCTCTATCTCGTTTTTTGTTTGATATGCCTTGAGTTCTTCTTCAAAATCTTCATATGAACTATTTACAATTTGAATATTTTTTTCAAAAGTGTTTGTGAATGATTTCACCATTTGTTTTGGAATAATATCATTTTCAATATTAAATTTTTCTTGTTTTTTTCTTCTGTATGAAGTTTCAGTTATTGTCTTATCCATACTATTTGTAATAGAATCAGCATACATTATTGCTTTACCATTAATATTTCTTGCAGCTCTTCCAACAGTTTGAATTAATGACCTATGACTTCTAAGAAAACCTTCTTTATCTGCATCTAAAATAGCAACTAATGATACCTCTGGTAAATCAAGACCCTCTCTTAAAAGATTCACACCAACTAAAACATCAAAATACCCTTTTCTAAGATTTTGCATTATTTCAACTCTTTCTAGTGTATCTATGTCACTATGAATGTAATTTGCTCTTATTTTTGCTTTATGAAGAAATTTTGTAAGCTCTTCAGCCATTCTTTTAGTTAGAGTTGTAACCAGAACTCTCTCATCAACTTCAACTCTTAATAATATTTCCTCTATTAAATCATCTATTTGATTTTCAGATTTTCTAATTTCAATAATGGGATCTAAAACTCCAGTTGGCCTAATTATCTGTTCAACAAATAGCCCTTCAGACATTTTTAGCTCGTATTCTGCTGGTGTAGCACTGACATATAGAACATTATTTTGTAAACTTTCAAACTCCTCAAATTTTAAGGGTCTATTGTCTAATGCCGCTGGTAATCTAAACCCATATTCAACTAAATTTTCTTTTCTACTTCTATCACCACCATACATAGCATGCACTTGTGGAATTGTAACATGACTCTCATCAATAACCATTAAATAATCTTCTGGAAAATAATCAATTAGACAAAACGGTCTTGTTCCAGGTTCTCTTCCATCTAAGTATCTTGAATAGTTTTCTATACCTGAACAATATCCAAGTTCTTTAATCATTTCAAGGTCAAATTCTGTTCTTTCTCTAATTCGCTTAGATTCTATTGATTTTTCTATCTCATCAAAATACTTAACCTGTTTTTCTAAATCAAATTCTATATCATTAATTGCTGATTTAATACTTGACTCTGAAGTAACAAATATCATTGCAGGAAAGATCCTTATGGATTCAAAATTTTCAATTTTATTACCTGTAATAGGATCAAAAGACTCAATACTTTCAATTATATCACCAAAAAAGTTTATTCTGTAGAATAAATCAGAATAACTTGGAAAAATATCAATCACATCTCCCTTTACAGAAAAACTACCCCTATTAAGCTCGTTAATAGACCTAGAATACTGACTTTTTACAAATTGAGAAAGAAGGTTTGAAATTTGAATTTCATCATCTGTAGAAATTTGAATTACGTGTTTTTTAAATTCTTTTGGATTACCAATACCATAAATACAAGAAACTGATGCAACAACTATGATATCATTTCTTCCAGATAATAATGATGATGTTGCACTCAGTCTATATTTCTCTATTTGCTCATTTATTGATAAATCTTTTTCTATATATAATCCAGAAGATGGAATATAAGCTTCAGGTTGATAGTAGTCGTAGTATGAAACAAAATATTCTACAGCATTATTTGGAAAAAAATTTTGAAACTCTGAATATAATTGAGCAGCTAAAGTTTTATTATGTGCTAAAACTAGTGTTGGTCTTTCTATCTCCTGAATTACATTAGCTACAGTGAAAGTTTTACCGGATCCAGTCACACCTTGAAGTGTTACGTGATTATGATTATTTTTAAATGAATTAACAATACTTCTAATTGCCTCTGGTTGATCACCAGTTGGTTTGAACTCAGATGTAAGTTGAAAACTCATAAATCTAAATTTTCATCTTGGTCAAAATCATCAACCTCTTCAGTATTATAGATTTCTGATGGTGCTTCTTTAGGAACATCTCCAACAGAATTTATACATTCAAACTTTATGTCTGAATTAGTTAATTCATCTATTTCATATAATTCAACAAAAAATGTCCAATAATTTAAAAAATCATAAATAAAAATCATTTTATCTCCATTTAAAACAAAATAGTTTGAAATAGGGTCCTTATCCATTATTTCATCATGATCATCTATTTTAAAAATCTTTATTTCTTCCAGTTGTTCCCAATTTTCATTACTAATATGGAATGTAGAAATTTCAGTAGAGTCAAATCCAAATTGATCAGAAATTATTTTACTAAATTCAAGTAAACTAGTTGTGGAATCAACAATTATATCTCTAAGAACATCATCTTTAACATTTAAAATTATTCTAAATTTTAACCTCATTAGATTTAGTATTATATAACATTAAAAAATAAAATTGTAAACCAATTATTATAGTAGACAATAATAAGTGAATAGGTTGAGTGCTAAAAGGAAAATTGAGATAATACATCAGGATACCGGTAAAAATTTGAATAAAAATTAAAGCATTCACTGAGTATTTGATTATTGATTTCAATCTTATTTTATTTAACATATAGATGATGTAAATATTTAAGATAAATATAATCCATGAAAAGCTTCTATGTGTGTAAAAAATACTTGGAATTTCTTCAAACCATTTTTCCTTTTGAGAGTAGTTATACAACTCCATCTTTATATCAATAAACTTCCTTACTTCAGTTCCTATTATAATTTGGGCTGATAGCATGATTATTGACAAAATAATTAAAACTGATATATTTCTTGGTAAATCTTTAAGATTTGATTTTTTATTAACAATTGAAAGAATTGAAAATAAAATGAATAAAAGTATAATAGCCATAATCATATGAATTGAAATTGTATTAGCAGACAGGTTACTATCTACGACTATTTTTCCGAGCCATGCTTGAAATAAAATCGCAACTAGAGATAAAAATGAAAGAAATGTTAGTAAAAATTTTTTATTGATATACTTTAATGAGGTAATGAATAGAATAAGTACTGAAATTCCAGCAATTGCACCAATAAGTCTATTTATATATTCAATCCATGTATGATAAACATTAAATTTAGAATAATCATGTTTAGTATATTTTTCCCAATTATCAATATCAAGACTATCAGCTGATCTAAAATCATCTATTGCAAAAAATAATTCATCTTCAATAATAATTATTTGATTTTTATTATAATCAAAGTTAGGTATCCAATCTAATTGGGTCCTTTCAGTTGGAGGTATAAAATATCCAAAGCATTTTGGCCAATCAGGGCAACCCATTCCACTTCCAGTCATCCTTACAATTGCACCTGCCAGAACAACTAAATAAACAATTATTATAGAAGCTAGTGTTAGATTATATATTTTATTCATCCTTCAAACCTAAAGAATTACCGATTTTGATCATCAAATTATGAGCCTCTTTATAATCATTTTTAATATCTCCATCTAAAATGGAATTTTTGATTTTTTCTTTAATTATGCCAATCTCTTTACAAGGCTTAATTTTAAAATAAGTCATAATTATCTCACCTGTAATGGGTGGCTGAAAATTTCTTATACTATCTCTCTCTTCAACATCTTTTATTTTTTGGCGAACTATCTTAAAATTATTCTGATATTTTATTGATTTTTTTAAATTTTTTGTTGTTATATCAGCTTCACAAAGAGTTAGTAAATCATCAATCTCATTACCTGCATCATAAATAAGTCTTCTAACAGCTGAATCAGTAACAATATGCTCAGATAATATAATGGGTCTAGAAGACATCATAACTATTTTTTGAACATATTTTAATTTTTCGTTTAATGGAAGATTTAGTCTTTTAAATATTTTTTTTACCATTTTAGAACCAATAAATTCATGTCCATAAAATGTCCATCCATTCTTTTTACTAAATTTTTTTGTTGGAGCTTTACCAATGTCATGTAAAAGTGCAGCCCATCTAAGCCATAGATTATCTGTCTTTTTTGAAATATTATCAACTACTTCTAAAGTATGATAAAAATTATCTTTATGGGTTTGACCTTCAACCTCTTCAATTCCTTTAAGATCAATAAGCTCAGGCAGTATATAATTAAGAAGATTTAATTTTTCAAGATCTTTGAATCCATTTGATGGCGTTTCACACATCAATATTTTATTAATTTCATCTGCTATCCTTTCAGAGGACAAAATTTCTAATCTATTTGAATTTTTTTTGATTGATTTTTGTGTCCCAACATCAATCTTAAAGTTTAATTGAGATGAGAATCTAATTGCTCTTAACATTCTTAGAGGATCATCAGAAAAGGTTTTATCAGGTTCAGCTGGAGTTTTAATTAGCTTATTTTTTAAGTCATCTAGTCCACCAAAAGTATCAATTAGTTCTCCAAAATATTTTTTGTTTAATCTAATTACTAGGGTATTAATTGTGAAATCTCTTCTTAACATATCATCCATAAAATTTCCAGTTTTAACACTGGGTTTTCTAGAGTCACTTGAATAAGACTCTTTTCTTGAACCAACAAATTCAACTTGAAGATTATCATATGTAATCATTGCAGTTCCAAATCTTTTAAAAATTGATAGTTTAATCTCTTTACCAAGTATTTGTTTAACACTTTTAGCTAGTTCTATACCAGATCCAATGCACATAATATCAATATCTTTTTTTAATGATTTGTCTAATATTAGATCTCTTACAAAACCTCCCACGACATAAGATTTAATATTTAAGTCATCTGAAACATCAGATATTACTTTAAATATTCTGTGTTCAAGTGATCCTAATATTAATTTTTTATCAAATTTCATCTTAATTTAGTTATTAGGCCTTTTTCATCAATTTTTAATATTGTTGAAGCTGAATATGACTTTTTATTTTTACCATAGTCAACTATATAGTCTACTTTATTTTTTATCTCTGAACTTATTAAATTAAATTCTAAAGGAATATCAATTCCTGATATGTTCGCAGAAGTAGAGACTATTGGCCTACCAAATTTATTTATAAGTTTTAAGCAAAAATTATCATTCGGAACTCTAAAACCGATTGAATAAGTATCACTTGATACATACTTTGAAATTTTTATTGGATTATTAAAAATAAAAGTAGTAGGAGATTTTTCTGATAATGATTTCAATCTTTTCAGATTCAAAACTTTTACATATTTACTAACCATCTCAAAACTAGAAGCAAGACATATTAATGGTTTAGAAAAATCTCTTTTTTTTATTTCATATATTTTTTTTACCGCAATATCACAATATGAATCGCATCCAATACCCCAAATTGTATCTGTTGGATATAAAATAATTCCACCAGATTTCAATACATCTAGTGCATTTTTGATTTCATTATTCAATTTTTGATAATTTTACACGTAAAAATATATAATTTAATCCTAAAGACACTTAATTAAAAAAATCAAAAAGTTTGAATCTTGATAAATAAACAACTTAGTAAATATCTTGGAATTGACTTTGGAATGAAGAAATCTGGTGTTTCTATATCTGATTCAAATAAGCTTATCTCTTTTCCACTTGAAACCATAGAAACTAAAAATCTTTTAAACTTTATTAAACAAATCTCAATTAATGAAAATATTGAAATAGTTGTAATTGGAAAACCATTAAAGCTAAATAATGAGATTCATGATTTTGAAGAAGAGATTGTTAAATTCATTAAAAAATTAAAAATTCAACTTCCAAGCATTCAAGTTGAAAGAATTGATGAAAGATTCTCATCAAATATTTCTAAACAAATTATTTTAAAATCTGGACTAAGAAAAAAAAAAAAAAAAGAAGAGAAAAATTCTTAATAGATAAAATAAGCGCATCTTTGATTTTAGAATCATATTTAATTCAAAATAATAAATGATAAGGCCAATTATTGCATATGGTAACCCAATACTAAATTTAAAAGTTGAGAAATTAAAATATAGTGAGTCAAACAAATTAGATTCTCTTGTTAAAGATCTATGGGACACTATGTATAACGCAAAAGGAGTTGGAATAGCTGCTCCTCAAATTGGTGTTTCAAAATCAATCTTTGTTGCAGATTTTTCTTTTTTTAAGGATGAAGATAATTTTAACCAAGATGAGCTTATTAATATCAAACAGGTATTTGTTAATCCAAAAATTATAAAAGAATCTGGTAAAGATTTTACTTATTCAGAAGGTTGTCTAAGTATACCAAACATTTCAGAAGAAGTAATTAGAAAAGAAAAAATAAAAATTAATTTTTTAAATGAAAAATTTGAACCGAAACAAATGAACTGTTCGGGAATAATTGCAAGAGTTATTCAACATGAATATGATCATTTACAAGGAATACTTTTTACTGATAGAATTTCAAAGGATACAAGGGTTTTAATAAATAGTGAATTAAAAAAAATATCCAAAGGAATAGTTGAATCAAAATATGAAATGAGTTTTTATAAAAACTAATTATTTTTTTTAATCTTATTAACTCGATTTTTCCAAAATTCAATTTTATTATTTATAGTTTGAATATTAGTTGAAACATTCTTAAAAAGAGGATTTTCAATACTTGAATCTGAGAAAAATTCTAAATTATTTTGAAGTTGAATTGATTCATCTTGAAGTTCAGAAATCTTTCTTTTAATGGACTGAAGTTTCTTATTCAGTTCATCTGAATTATCCCTTAATAATTCTATTTCTAATTTGAAACTGAGATTTTCCTTTTCATCATTTTTTAAATCTAGTGACTTAATAATAGAGTAAATTTTCTTAATAAGATTATTGTTTAAAATGTTATTAGAATTTAGATTAATATCTTCTAAATTATTCCAATCAGAAATAGTAGAATTAATAAAATGTTCTACATCATCTATTGAATAATTTTTCATAGAAAACTTAACCTTATCAATAAATTTTGATTTCTTATCATAAATGATTTTTTCTTCTTGCCCTAAGTTTATTGCACCAGACTTGAGAATATCATAGAATCTATTGATTAGAGGACGGAATTCATCCCAAAGTGAATTTGAGATTTTTCTCGGTAGATAACCAATTTTTTTCCACTCTTCTTGAATTGATTTTATTCTACTAGAATTTTCAGCTATCTTGTTGTCCTCAATAATTTTTTGTACTTCACTTATAAGAGCTTTCTTCATTTCAATAGTATTATTTAGCTCTTTTTTCTGATTTTTATAAAAATTATTTTTGATAGTATTAAACTCTTTTGTAGCTAGTCTAAACTCGTTCCAACATTTTTTATTCTTGTTTCTTTGTAGGTTTTTTATACTTTGGAATTCAATTTTTAGTTTATCAAATTCACTAATTTTATTTTGCCAATCTGAATGAGAATTAGGTACAGACTTAATTAAATTTCTCATCTTAACTATAACAGCTTTTTTCTTCTCATAATTTTCTTGTTGAATATTTGAGATGTCCTTTTGAAAACTTTGTCTTTTAAAGTGTATTTTTTGAGATGCTGCTTGAAACTTTCTCCATAAATCATCACTATGTTCTCTTGATACAGGACCCAATTCATTTTTCCAAAGTCTATGAAGATCATTTAAATCTCTTGAAGCTTTTGCAAGATCATCTAATTTGTCAAGTTCTTCAGCTCTTTTAATAATTTTTATTTTTTCTTCATAGTTATGTTTAAAGTCTAGTTCTTTGAGATCCCTATTTAAATGAAGAAAGTCATAGAAATTATTTACGTGATGTCTATAGGTTTCCCAAATATTATTTCTTTCAGTAATTGGAACTTTTCCAGTATTATGCCATTCTTCTTTTAATACTCTAAATTTTGAATATAATTTGTTTGGATTTTCATCTACTACAATAAGATTTTTAATCTTTTCAATTATTTCTTGCTTTTTCTCTAAGTTTTCTTTTTGGTTTGAACTTAGATCTTTGAAATATCTTTTCTTATTGAAGGAATAAGTTTTTAGTGTTTGAAAAAATAAGGATTTAGATTTTTTGAATTCATCTGTGTCAGATTCAGATGATTTTATACTGGCATTAATTTTTGATCTTAATTCTTCAATATCTTTTCTTTTATTAAACCATTCATTAGATCCAATAATTTCAACAAAACTTGATACTAGATAATTAAGGTCAGATTTTGATTTAGCTTTGGAATCTTTAATTAAATCTTTTTTTTCTGATTTTTTAGAGGAAATCCTTTGACTTCCATATTTATTCAACCATTCTTTATATGCCTTGGTCCTTTTATCTTTAGGTACTTCAGGAATTTCATTGGAATCTGAACCTTTTTGACCATATTTCTTAGTCCATTCTTTATATGCCTTGGTCCTTTTATCTTTAGGCATTTCAGGAACTATTTTATTAACTAGATTTTCAGAATCCGATGAAGACTTTTTTGACATTGAATCCGAGTCTTTCATTTTTAGCTATTAAACGATAAAAGTAACAAAAAAAATATAATTCTATTTTATTGATTTTTGCCAAAGGTTCCAGGATTCATCAGCTTGCAATTTTAACATTTGGTATCCATTTATTGTTCTGCATCCAATTTTTTTGCCTTTTTTAATAAATAGAGTTTCTTCAGGATTATATACTAAGTCAAAAAATATACTTTTATCATTTATTAAATTATATGGTAAATTAGGTGAAGAATCAATATTAGGATAGGTGCCAACTGGAGTGCAGTTTACAATTAGAACAGTATTACTTAGTATATCTTTGTTTATTTCATCGTAGGATAAATAATTCTTTTTTTTGTCTCTAGATACTATTTTATAGGAAACATTATTTTTTTTACAGAAATATTCTACTGTCTTGGATGCACCTCCTGATCCAAGAATAATAACGCTATCAAAATTATCTAAACTATTTAGTTCTAAAGTTTTTTTAAAACCTACAATATCAGTGTTATATCCAATTTTTTTTTGATTTTCAAAGCATATTGTGTTTACTGCCCCAATTTCATTTGCTAAATTGTCAACCTCGTCAAGATAATTAATAATATCTTGCTTATAAGGTATGGTTACATTTAGTCCAAAAAGATTTTTTTCATTAAAAACAACTTTTACTTTATTTATTGATTTAATATCAAAGTTTATGTACTCACAATATGAGAGTTTTTTACTTGAATTAAATTTATGAGTAAAGTAGCTTCTTGAAAATGAATAATCAATATTCCTACCTATTAAACCAAATCGTTTTATCTCTTTCAATGTTTGTTTGCAAATCTTTCTAATAAAACTACAAACAAAATACCAATAAAAATATAAAATAGAGTTAACCAGGTTTCTATTATTAATAAATTAGGAAAAAACCAAGAAATTTTTCCGTCAATTGCCTCTATTTTCCATGGCCATACCCCTATTAGGGATCCCGCAATAAACCCAACAATAATTGATATTGTAATTGATCTATATTTTTTTAGAAGAGTACTCAAGATATTTGATAGAAAAATTAAACCGACAACTGATCCTAATGTAAAAAATAAAATAACCTTTAATAGATATATCCTACCAGTATCATAAATAAAATCAAAGTTTAATGAGAATATATCAGTTAAAGTAAAGTATAATGCATTTACTGAGTCAACCATTATCAGAGTATAGCTTCCCATTAACAAGAGAAGATATGACCCTGAAAGACCTGGTAAAATCATTCCTGATATTGCAATTATCCCTGAAATGAAAATTATAAGATTAGAATCTGTTACCTGAAAATCCTCAACAAAACTAATTAGTAGACCAATTGATAAACCAATTAGGATACCGATAAATGTCTTATAATTTAACCTTTCTAGTTGATAATAAATTACATAAAATGAGCCAACAATCATACCAAAAAATAGTCCATATACATATAACTCATATTCTTGTATTAATCTATCAAGTAAAAGTGAAACACTAAAAAAACTTGCAATAACACCTGAAAAAACAACAATTAGAAATTTACCGTTAACCTCTTCATAAAAATCTCTAAATCCCTTATTAAATAATATTTTGAAAGAATTAAAATTTATTTTTTTTATAGAATTTATAAGATCTTCATAAATTCCAGTAATAAAAGCTACTGTCCCACCAGATACTCCAGGGATTTTATTTACTGCACCCATTGCAAGTCCTTTTATAAAAAGGAGAATATATTTATTCATATTAAATTAATATAGGGAAAATTAGACAAGTAGTGTCTTGTTATCTTTAAATTCAGGAAAAGATTTTCTAAGTTCTGTAGGAATTTTAGAGGATTTACTTCCATTTTGATAAAAATATATAGCTTCGTTTAATTTCCCATCTTTTAAAAGACATCCGCTAATTGTAAAATCAAGAAAAGATTTATTTGGAAAATATTTTTTTGCTTTCAAACTTAGTCTCAATAACTCAGACCATTCTTCAATTTCTAAAATACATTTCAATAAACTCTTCCAAATTTGCCATGACTGGCTTTCATTAATATTAATGATTTCTTTATAATATCTAATAGCTTCAATTATATTTCCTACAGATATACTTATTAGCGCATTAAGCTTTATTATTTTTATACTATTAAGATTATTATCTAGAGCTTTTTTAGCTAGATATTTTGATTGTCTTATATTATTTTTCTTGAGATAAAATTTGATTAAAAAAACCCATGCCTTCTCATTACCTGGTTCTTCCCTTAATGCTTTTTTAATAAATTCAATAAATAGCTTTTTATTATTTAATTTTTTATAACATCTTGATATTCTAAAGAAAATATATGAATTAGGTTCACTTAGTTGGATTGATATTTTATAATTTGAAAGTGCGTCATTATATCTCTTTACTTTTTCAAGAATTTTAGCCTTTTCAATATATGCTGAAACAAATTGATCATCAGATATAATCGCAAAGTCAAAAGCTGAAATAGCTTCTTTTAATCTTCCTTGCTTTTTATATATTTTGCCAATCTGATGCCATGCAATTTTTGAATATGGTCTTTTTTCAAGAATATGGTTAAGTTCACTTATTGATTCATCTATCAATCCTAAATTTTCATAACAAAAAATCAAATTATAAAGAGACTGATAATCTTCATCATCAAATTCTATGCATTTTTTAAAAAAAGGTATTGCAGATTCAAAATCTTCAATCAACAAAAATTCAATGGCAATCATATTCCATATATCAATCTTATCATCAATAAATGTTAGAGCGTTTTTAAGAATTTGAATTGCTTCTTCACTAAGATTATTTTTTGAATAAATAGTTGCTTTTTGTAAATAAACTTCTCTGTTTTCAGGTTCTATTTCTTCAACAAAATTTAGAACATCAATTGCAGCATCATATTTTGAATTGAAAATTAATAATTCGGAGTTAAGTAACATTAGATCTACATTATCAGGATGTTGATTTAGTCCCATTTTTATCGCTTGATCAGCTAATTTATAGTTTGCATGATCAATATAGTGATGAGAGATATTTATAAAGTCGCTTGAGTCAAAGTAAAAAACACTATTTGTTTTTAACATTTCCTCAAACTTATAAATATAACTACTTAAGTTACTCAAGAAAAATATTTTATTCTAAAGTACACATCTGCTTAAGTCATTTTGTATTGAATACAAATTTATTTTCAACAAAATAATTAACAACCTAGATTACTCTATTTTAACAATTTCAAGTTCTTTGTCACTCTCACTGAATAAATCAGATATTTTATTTGGCCTTTCATTCTCTCTCCAAATAAAACCTGGAAGTTTCATTTCATTAGTAAGAATTTTATTTTCGGATAATATATTACCATCAGGAGTTCTATAAAATGATACTTCAGATATCTCATTCTCTAAAAATTTGATTAAAATTGAGCTTGCTAAAGTTTTGTTTAAGCCAATTAATTCTGCATCATCTGAATACATGTAATAAAGTAATGTGCTATTCTTAACAACATAAACGTTATTTAGTTTTCCATTCGAAAAAAATCCATCTAATTTTTCTCCTTTTATTTGGTTAAACCGATTACTATCCAGAGAATCTTTTTGACTCATAAATACATTACCTCTAATAATTAGAGAATCTAACTCTTCTGTTTTAACATTTGATTTTAAAAATATTTGGTCGCCTGTTATTTGATTATCTCCAAACCAAATAATTGGATTAAGTCTATTTTTCTCCTCATCGGTTAATGTCTTCAGATATTTCAAATTTTTAGGTTTTTTTAATAGTTTAATTAATCCAGTTTCTTGGTTAAAATGTATAGAGTCAGATAAACCTCTAACATCTGATTTAAGAATTCTTACATCATAATATCCTTTTAAAATCTTTTTGTCGTCAGCACCTGTAATTGTTATTGTGTCAGAGTGAATATAAAGTGAATCATTTTTTATTATACTAACTGCTAATGCATTTTTGGTTATAATAGCAGAATCTCTATCTCTAAAAATCTCTCCATAATGACCTGTAATTATTGAATTGTTTATTGTATCATTAATTTTGACATTGTATGAGGCTGATGCGTATGATTTTTCATTTTCAAAAAATATACTATCTCCATTTATAATTTTTCCATCATAATTAATAGTTGCATCTTCTCTAAAATATCCTTTTTGAAGATTAGTATCATAGAATCCATTTCTACAAAGTATATTATAATCAATACCATTAATTAAAGTTTTATCATTGAAAAAAGCTAAATTACTTTCAGTGAAGTATTCTAACTCCTCAGAGTTTACATTATATTCTGGGTTAACAATTGTTACATTAGTCTTAAAAATATATTTCCTAGGTCCCATATAGTATGTCCCTGAATTACTTTCCAGAGTATTATCATTATCAACTATTTTACCTTTTGAATTATAGAATGCTATATTTTTTTGTCTATCAAGATATAGAGTATCGGTTTCCAGCTTCATATCTGGTCTAGTGAGTTTAACATTTCCGTATGCAATTGCTTTTTTTGTCTTTCCATCATATTCAAGAAAATCTGATGTCAACAATAGTGAATCTCCTTGATTAAAATTTACTTCTCCATTTGCTTTAAATGAATTTTCATTAAAATAATAATATGAAATATCTGACTCTATCCTGGCTCCATCATGAAATAGAATAACTCTAATATTTTTATCCCTCTGAAGTATATTAGCGTCAGGATATTCTATAGAATTTCTAATTGACTTTCCAGCTTGAATAATTTCAATTATTCTTTGCTCTTGACTAAATAATGAGGCAGAAACAAAAAAATAAATCAGGATAATATTTAGTCTCATTAATCTCTATAAATAGTTTGAGTTCGGTCTGGTCCGACTGAAATTAAGTTTATAGGAACTTTTAAATAGGATTCAATAAAACTAATATAGTCTTTTAGCTCTTTAGGAAGTTCAGATTCACTCTTCATTTGAGTAATATCTTGATCCCAACCATCAAATTCTATGTATTGAGGAACAATCTCTTTGGATTCTATATCGAATGGGAAGTAATTTACCTCTTGATCATTAATTAAGTAAGATGTACAAACTTTTAATCTCCCAATAGAACTTAATACATCTGATTTCATAATGTTTAATTCTGTAATCCCATTAATTTGAACTGAATATTTTAAAGCAACAAGATCTAACCATCCACATCTACGATCTCTTCCAGTTGTTGCTCCATACTCATGCCCAACCTCTCTAATCCTTTCTCCAGTTGAGTTAAATAATTCAGTAGGGAATGGCCCAGATCCAACTCTAGTAGTATATGCTTTAAATATTCCAATTATATTTTTAATTTTATTAGGCGGTACACCTAAACCAGAACAAGCGCCAGCTGCTGTTGTGTTTGAAGAAGTTACATATGGATATGTTCCAAAGTCTATATCTAGAAGTGAGCCTTGGGCACCTTCAGCTAATATTTTCTTCCCTTGTTCAAGAGAGTTATTTAAATAGGATTCACTTTCAATAAGATTGAATGACTTTAGACATTCAACACCATTAAAAAAATCTTTCTCTAACTCATCTAAGCTTATTTCAACAGATTCATTAAAATTTGAAATAATTTTAAGATGCTTTTCTTTAAGACTATTATATTTTAACTGCCATGAATCATTAATAATATCACCAACTCTTATACCATTCCTTCCTGTTTTATCCATATAAGCAGGTCCAATTCCTTTAAGTGTTGAGCCAATCTTTTTATTTCCTTTTGAAACTTCAGAAGTTGCATCTATAATTTTATGAGTAGGTAAAATTATATGAGCTCTTTTGGATATAAACAAATTTTTTCTTAAATCAATTTTAAATTTATTGAGGCCTTCGATTTCTTTAAGAAAAACTCCTGGATCTATAACAACTCCGTTTCCAATAATGTTAATAGAATCTTTGTTGAAGATGCCTGATGGAATTGTATGGAGAACATGTTTATTTCCATCAAACTCTATAGTATGTCCGGCATTAGGTCCTCCTTGGAACCTAGCAATAATATCGTAATTAGAGGTAATAGCGTCAACTATTTTTCCTTTACCTTCATCTCCCCATTGAAGACCTAGCAATAGATCTAAAGACATATATTAGCTATTTTTCTTTTTACTTGTAGCGTATAAATATAGTGAATGATCCTTAATGTCAACATTAAATATTTCTTCAATATTATTTTTAATTGATTGAATCCTTGGATCACAGAATTCTTTAACCTCTCCAGTATCAGTAATTATTAAATGGTCGTGCTGATTATTAAAGTAACATTTTTCATATTGAGAGTGAGTATCACCAAATTGATGTTTTCTAACTAGACCACTTTCAAGTAAAAGCTCAATAGTATTGTATAAAGTTCCTCTACTTACTCTATAATTTTTTTTATTCATTTTTTCATAAAGCGAGTCAATATCAAAATGGGCATCTATTGAATAAATTTCATTTAGAATACTAAATCTTTCTGGAGTCTTTCGATGATTATGTTTAGTTAAAAATTTTGAAAAAACATCAACAACCTCATCATTATTCTTTTTTTTATTAAAAATCATACCAATTATTTACGTAAAACTTTTTCTATACCTTTTATAGTAGTTAATCTTTTAAGTAACTTATTCAAAATTACTTTATTTTTTACTTCTACATTTATAACTCCCGAAAAAGTCCCATCATTGGTCTCAAAGGAAATCCTATTCATATTAACATTCATCGAATTTGAAATGAGTGAGGTTATATCATTTACAAGTCCAATGTCATCAATTCCAGTAATCTCAATTTTAGCATTAAATTCATTACTTTCTGAGTCAATCCATGTAGCAGAAATAATTCTATAAGCATAATTAGACCTTAAAGCTATTGAGTTTGGACAATTATTAGAATGAACCTTAATGCCATCTTTGACTGATATGAATCCAAAAACTTTATCTCCAGGTATTGGACTACAGCAAGTAGCCATTGAATATTTTAACATCTCCTTTTCTTTACCAAAAACCAGCTTATCATAATTGATTAAATGTTCATCATCATTAGTTTTTTGATCTTCAGATTTTGTACCTGTAATTTTCCTTCTAAAATAACCCAGATAACTATTATAATCAGTAGCAAAATTTTTAATTTTTTTATTATCTAAATCTCCAGTAGCAACATTATAAAAAAGATCATTACTTGCATTAATTTTAAAGAATTTCATCATTTGGCCAGATACTTTATCATTTAACTTAATTTTAAATTGTTTAAGTTTTCTTTCAAGAATTTCTTTACCATCTAAAGCAATTTTTCTTTTTTCATCATTTAATGAAGACTTTATTTTTGATATTGCTTTTGAGGTTTCAACAAAATTTAACCAGTTCCTATTTGGCTTTACATTTTCAGAAGTTATTATCTCAACTTGATCACCACTTTTAAGAGTATGGCTCAAGGGTACTAACTTACCGTTAACTCTTGCGCCTCTTGTTTTAATTCCAACATCAGTATGAACATGAAAAGCAAAATCTAATGCAGATGATCCACTTTTCAAAGATTTTAAATCTCCCTTTGGAGTAAAAACATATATTTCTTTTGAATAAAAATTTAGTTTAAAATCCTCAACGAAATCAATAGCATGATCCGTATCATTATTAAAGACATCTTGAAGTTTATTAAGCCAAAGATCAACTTCAGTTTTTTTAGTCACATTATGTTTATAGCTATAATGTGTAGCGTAACCTTTTTCAGCAATTTCATCCATTCTCTCTGATCTAATCTGAATTTCAATCCATTTATTTTTTGGTCCAACTACTGTAAGATGAAGTGCTTCATATCCATTATTTTTTGGAATAGTAATCCAATCTCTAAGTCTAGTGGGGTTGGGGGTATAGTGATCAGTTATAATAGAATATATTTTCCATGCTACAAATTTTTCATTTTTTGATGTTGCTTTATATATAATCCTAATTGCAAATCGATCAAATACCTCTTCAAATAATATATTTTTATTCTTTATCTTATTATAAATTGAATATATAGACTTATGTCTTCCCTTAATTTTATATTTAATTTTTTGATCTTCAAGACTTTTATTTATTAGTCTCTGGAAGGATTCTACATATTTTTCCTGATCTACCAAATCCTTATCAATCTTATTTTTAATTAAATTGTATTTTTTAGGCTCAAGAATCCTTAAACTTAAATTCTCAAGCTCATTTTTAATCTTATAAAGTCCAACTCTATGTGCAAGTGGAGCATAAATATATAATGACTCTGAAGCCATTTGATCTTGCTTTTCTTTTGATAGGTAATCAATTGTTCGCATATTATGAAGTCTATCAGCAGTTTTAATTAATATTACCCTTATATCACTGTGGAGAGTAAGTAACATTTTGCGATAATTTTCAGCTTGAATAGAATAATCTTCGTTTTTCTTTAGAGTTGAAATTTTAGTTAATCCATCAACGATCTTAGATATATCAGATCCAACGTTTTCATCTAAATCTTCAAGTGTTACTTCAGTATCTTCAACAGTATCATGAAGAATAGCTGAAGCGATAGATATATAATCTAATCCAATATCTTTAGCAACAATTTTTGCAACCTCCAGAGGGTGATGAATATATGCTTCTCCAGACTTTCTAACCTGACCATCATGGCCATTAAATGCAATAACTAAAGATTTATGAATTATTTTTTTTTCTTTAGATGTTATTTTTTGATAACTACTATTTATAACATCATCAAATAATTCTGTTATTTCTTTAGGAAGTATTTTATTTTCGACTAACACCTGTAAATTTTCTACTTAAATTTACAAATAATAATTCTTGATTTAAAGCTAATAATTCACTGAGAGCTAGAATACTTATTTGAATATCTTCTCCAAAGTCTTGTTTGGTGAGTCTCTAAGCTTATATTTCTTCCAGAAATAAATGCATGAGTAACATTATTAGATACAATATCTAATGCATCTCCCTTGGATATAAATAAGGTAGCACTTTTACCAATTTCAATAGAACCAAATTCATCATCTATACCAAGAATTTTTGCAGGATTAATAGTTATTAGACTAAGAGCTTCCTCTTTATCAATACCGAAGCTAGAGAAACTTCCTGCATAAAACGGAAGATTTCTTACAGATACTCTTGATTGAGCAGTGCCAGTTGGATCAATACTTACTAGGATCTCTTTATCTAGCATTAGTTTTGCAAGTTTGAAAGTATTACTTGGATCTGAATCAACTGACTGTGGAAACCTGAATGGCTGTTTAACAACAACTGGTATATTGTTTTCCTTTATAAAATCTAATTGATTTTTTGATTCTGTTGCACCAACAATTACTATTTTTTCAATTCCGAAATTTTTTAAAAAAGTAACTCCATCAACAATTTCTTTTTCATCATCAGCATATAAATAAACTGTTGATTCTCCATCAAGTATTTTTTTCATTGCTTTACTTTTTAGATTCATTGATCTTTCAACATTCATATTTGCTTTTGACTTTTCAAAAAAGTTTTTTAAATCTTGAACTTGTTTTGAATAATTATTATTAGCCTTTAATCCTCTGTCTTCTCCAAGCCACCATCTTCCAAAAGTGTAAGGGCTTGGCCAGTTAATGTGAATTCCCTGATCATATTTTACAGCTGCATCTTCCCAATTCCATGCGTCAAGCTGAACAACAGAAGAACTACCAGAAATAACACCACCATTTGGTGCAATTTGAGCAAGTAGTACCCCATTTGGTCTCATGCTTTCTACAGCTTTTGATTCAGCATTATATGCTATAATTGATCTAATTTCTGGTAAATAACTTCCTGATTCGTCATCATCTACAGAAGCTCTGACAGCTTCAACCTCTATAAGTCCCAGATTGGTATTAAGAGCAATAATTCCAGGATATATATGATGGTTTGATGCATTAATTATTGTATCATATTTGCTGTTATTAGAGTCAGAAAAAGTATTTAGTATTTCATCTGACCAATTACCATCTGTAGATTCAATTAAATCAATTTTTCCATTAGTGAATCCAATTACACTATTATTAATTAATTCACCATTACCAACATGTGTTATTCCTCCATAAATTAAAACAGATTTATCTTGAGATGGAGCTGGTGTTTGTTGAGAGAAAACCAGGTTTAAGAATATAATATTTAATAAAATAATTTTTTTCATGATTTTAAAATTCAGTGTATTCACAAGTAATTTCTATTTGAGGCATAGGGTTAGGAAATATAAGATTTGCATCAGGTGAATTCTGTCCTAGCATTTGTTGTATCAAGTTATTCTTTTCTTCTTTTATTTCTCCTAATTTCTTTATATGTTGATCTTTATCAAAGTATAGAGCACCTTCAATATAAGTCTGTTCTGTTTTTGTATAAAGGGACATAGGATGACCACTCCACAAAACAATATCTGCGTCTTTTCCAACTTTAAGACTTCCAACTTTGTCGTCCATTCGAAGAAGTTTTGCTGGATTTAAAGTAACAAATTTCCATGCTTCTTCTTCTGAAACACCTCCATATTTTACAGCTTTTGCTGCTTCTAGATTTAATCTTCTAGATAGTTCGGAGTTGTCTGAATTTAAAGCAACAGTTACTCCAGCATTATGCATAATAGATGCATTGTATGGAATTGCATCATTTACCTCGTATTTATAACCCCACCAGTCAGAAAAAGTTGACCCACCAACACCATGCTCAGCCATTTTATCTGCTACTTTATACCCCTCTAAAATGTGAGTGAATGTATTAATTCTAAAACCAAACCTTTCTGCTACCTTCATTAACATATTGATTTCACTTTGAACATAAGAATGGCTTGATACAAATCTATCCCCTCTTAGAATTTCCCATAAAGTTTCAAGTTCCTCGTCAAACCTTGGTTTCTCAGCTGATCTTTTTTGTCTTGCACTAAGTGAATTATAATTTGTCCAATTTTTTGCATATTCTTTAGCCCTGTCAAAATGATCAACAAATACTTGCTCAACACCCATTCTAGTCTGAGGGAATCTAGAGCCATTCCAATTTGATTGTTTAACATTTTCACCCAAAGCAAATTTTATAAAAGGAGCAGCATCTTTGTAGAACATATCTTGAATTTCAGAACCCCATTTTAACTTAATGATTGCAGATTGACCTCCTATCGGATTAGCAGAACCATGAAGAATTTGTACAGTGGTAACACCTCCACGCAGATTTCTGTATATATTAATATCATCTGGATTGATAACATCCATTATTGAAACTTCTGCAGATGAGTTGTGTCCTCCTTCATTTATACTTGAAGCTGCCATATGAGAATGTTCATCAATAATTCCTGAAGTTATATGTTTTCCTGTTGCATCAATAATTTTAAAATTGGGTGGAGTTTCTAGGTCTTTTCCAATTGCCATAATTTTACCATTATCAATAATAACATCTGAGTTTTGAATTATTCCAGTATCCTCATTTGTCCAAAGAGTCGCATTTTTAAAATGAACGGATTGACTTGTAGGAATAGAGTTTAGTCCAAATCCAACATTTGGATATGTAACTTTTGACAAAAATGAATTATTTGATTCTGAGTTTACTTGCCTTCTAGACTTATTACTTTCGTCTATTTCTTTTTTAGAGATGTTAAATGAAAAATTATCATTATTAAAATCTGTTCCTGTACCCTTTACATTATCTTGGGAGCTAATTTTTAATGAAATTTGAGCGAAAGATGGATTTCCATTTATACTATCAAAAACAGTAATACTTAGCCAATCATCAACCAAAGAGGTCTTTGATTTAATATCTATTGAGTCTCTTTTAATTTTAGATGAAGGTTTTGTAAGACTATTTGTAATTTTTAAGTCATAAGAATTATCGTTTATTTCTATTGAATAATTTCCATCAATATTAATTTTATCTGTATTTTTAATGATGTGTCTCTCCCCTTTAACCCAATTTTCAATAACCTCAGTTTTATCATCAAATATTGGTCCTGTAGTAATTAAAAAGTTTGCTAAGAAATTATTCTTTAGTGATCCAATCTTATCATCTAAACCAATTGATCTAGCAGGTATAATAGTCAAGGCATCTAACGCTGTTTTTTCACTTAGTCCATTTTTTACAGCTTTTCTTATATTTTTAAGAAAATCTTTTTTATTTCTTAAATCAGCAGAAGTGATTGAAAAAACTATTCCGTTTTTTTCTAATATACCAAGATTAGCAGGAGCTTGATTCCAGTATCTAAGTTGATTAATTGTAAGTTTCTCATTCAGTTTAGCATTTGATACATCAAAAGCATTAGGAAAGTTCACTGGGACAATTAATTTATTATTAAATTTCTTTAATTCCCTTACATTCTCATATTCTTTTCCAGATCCTTTAATTACAAAATTTAGATCAAGTTCTTCCGAAATTTTTGCAGCTCTGTAAACGTTTAGTTTGTCATTTGCATCAAAAAGTTTAGGTAATTTTCTATTATTAATAACTGATTCTAAAGCTAGATCTTTAGACTCTGAAGTGCCCTGAGAATACCAATCAGCATCATAGTATAACTGTCTTATTAAAGCCATAGCTCCCATGGTAGAGCTTGGATAAGATTGATTTGAAGTTAAACTTCTTGTAAATGAAAAGTGCTCAGCAGTTTTGTCAGAAATAACTCTGAAAGACTCGTTTTGATTATCAATAAGACCTACAGTAAAACTTGTTCCTCTGTGCACACCATTAGTTCTATGAGAATTTACAACACCAAAACCAATATCTCTTAGACCCTTAGCATCCTTTTGATTATAAGTATAATCTTTCATACTATTGTAGTCACTAAGAATATGGTCATTCCAATAATATCCGTCTCTAGATGGTTCATATTCTGAACTTCTACTAAAAGAATTCCTTTTAGGATTATTTATTCCGAAAGAAGAGTGAATCTCAATAAATGAGGGGTAAATATATTTTCCTGCTAAATCATTAACTATACTATTTTCTGGAATTTTAATACCTGTTCCGATATTTACTATTTTTCCATCTTTTTCTATTAAAGTTGCATTTTTTATTATTGAATTATTTGAATAAATATTGGCATTTACAAAAACATTGTATTTATAGTCTTTTGTTTTTACTCCATCATTAACAATAAAGTAATCCTGACCATATAATCCAAATGATAAAAAAAAGGATAATAAGAAGAATCTTTTCATTTGATTAGTTTTTTATTTGACCCTTAAATTTAAGGAAAGTTTGTTAATAGAGTAAATCAATTAAAAAAATCTGATAATACTTCTCTTTGATAATAATCAATAATAAAATTGGAAACTTTATTGTAAGATAGAATACCATATTCTTGCTTATTCGATTTTAAATAAAAGTCATACAGATAGCCTGAAATTCTATCAAAAAAGTTATTATGATATTTACTCCAGAATTCCATGTTATAATTAATATCAGTTATTACTCTCGGATTGAGCTTTGAGGTGTAATCTTCTATTTTTTCTTTGTGATTCTTATTAATTTCGTTTAGAAGATTTAAAAGTGCATTGAAATAGCCGGAATATCGAATATTTGCATTATTACTTTCAACTGCTCTCATAAATCCAATAAAACTTGCTTCAGCTTCATCTGCATACCCCATTTGATGAGCATATTCATGAAAAATAACTACAGGTAAATCAACTTTGGGAATATCTGCATTTACAACTGACTCTGATGTAAATGGAATAAAGTGTCCACTAACTGTTTGAAAAAGAAGAATGCCGGGAACTAAAGACTGTTTTACATTTAAGTTAATCATATTAGTAACTTCAAAAAAATCTAATTCGTTATGATCTTTAATTAAAGTAGCTTCTTCATTTATCTTTGTAATAATTATATTCAAGGTATTATCTAACTCTTCAAACTCATAATCATCTTTAATACTTAATTCATCTGATATTGAGGTTTTGAAATAATTTAATCCCCAAAAAGAATAAAAAATAAAGTAAACAAATGAAATAAATGCCAGAAGGTTAATAAAATCATTTAGTTTGAATGAAAAAACTCTATAGACAAGATAAATAAGAATAATAATAAGAAAGACATATAAAATTTCACCTACAGGTATGTTTATATTTGAATATACAAATGAATTTACTTTGAGAATATAATTGTATAAATAATATGAATAATAATCATCAATGATTGATGGATTATTTTTAATGAAATTAATTAATAGTATTTGAGGTATTAGAGCAATAGCAAAAATACTTTTTAATTTCATTACTTTATGTCAACTAATTCAACTTCAAAAATTAATGTTGCATTTGGAGGAATAACTCCATTGCCCGCACCAGTTGTTCCATAACCAAGTTCACTAGGAATCACAAGCGTAGCTTTTGAGCCTTTATTAAGTAGTTGCATAGCTTCATCCCACCCTTTAATAACTTGCCCAACACCACACGTGAACTCAATTGGTTCTCCTCTGGTAAAAGATGAATCAATTTCTGATCCATCAACAAGTTTAAGAGAGTAATGGACTGAAAGGATATCATCGATCTTTGCATTAGGTCCACTTCCTTTTTTGGAAACTTTATATTTTAATCCACTTTCGGTCTCCATCATTCCTGATGTTAAATCATCTAGAAGCTTAGCCTCTTCCTCTGCTCTTAAAATATCTGCTTGACTCTTATTTGTAATATAGTCTTCAAATACCTTAGGTGCATTAAAGTCCTTAGCATCTTTACCAATTCTTATGATCTTAATACTTTTAATAAGATCATCTTGAGCAACATTATCAACAACATCTTGGCCAGAGTGAACCTTTCCAAAAACAGAATGCTTGCCATCAAGCCATGGAGTCTCTACATGAGTTATAAAGAATTGACTTCCGTTTGTTCCTGGTCCAGCATTAGCCATTGATAAGATACCTGGGCCTGAGTGTTTTAATTCCTCACTAAATTCATCATCAAACTGAAATCCAGGTCCACCAGATCCAGTTCCAGTAGGGTCACCACCTTGTATCATAAAATTATCAATTACTCTATGAAATTTTAGACCATCATAATATGGTTTTCCAAAAAATTGTTCATCCGCTGCAGGATGATTTCCCTCAGATAATGCAACAAAATTAGATACAGTTAATGGCGTCTTCTTAAAAAATAACTCTAGTAATATATCACCTTTTGAGGTCTCTATGTTCGCATATATTCCTTCATTTAAATCAGAGTAGTCATTCATATTACATGAGTTTAAGATTAGTATTGATGTTATTAATATGATAAATTTTTTAATCATAATATTCTTTTAAGTATTGTTTAATATCACTAATAAATTTCTTTTCAGTATCTATTAAATTTAATTTTGAGATTCCCCCAGCAGCATGAATATGTCCTCCACCATTAAAATATCTTGAAGCAAATATATTAACTTTAAAGTCACCTTTAGACCTAAATGAAATTTTAATTAATTCATCCTCTTTATTTTCTAAAAATAATACAGAGCATAAAATTCCTTCAACACTAAGTCCAAAATTTACAAAACCTTCACTATCTCCTTTCTTAAAATTACTAGACTTTTGATCTTCGTCAGTTATTAAACTATACAATACAGGTAAATCTTCAACTTTTTTAAAGTTATTTATTGTGATGCCAAGAAGTTTAAGTCTATCAAATTGAAAATTATTATGTAAACTTTCAAAAATTTGAGTAACATCTACACCATAATCAATTAATTTAGAGCCAACAAGTAGTGTTCTAGAAGTTGTTGAAGGAAAACGATAGGAACCAGTGTCTGCAACTATTCCAGTATAAAGACATGTTGCAATGTTGTTATCAATTTTATTTGAATCTATGTAAGAAATAAAATCATAAATCATCTCACTTGTTGAACTCATTTTAGAATTAGAAATCATAAAATCAGCATAATCATCTGGATTCTCATGATGATCAATCATTATAATTTTTGCAGATGATTTAGAGATTTTATATGAAACATTTTTAGCTCTTCCTAAACTATTAAAATCTAGTGTAAAGATAATTTCAGCTTCATCAAATAAAACATCTGATTTTTCTTTTTGAAATTCGTAAACTATAACATTTTCTGAACCAGGAAGAAAGTTAAGTATCTCAGTGAATTCATTTGGTGAAATAACACTTACATCGTGATCATTTTTAAAAAAATGAAACAAAGCTAAACAACTTCCAAGTGCATCTGCATCAGGACTACTATGTGGTATTAAAATGATTTTTTTCTTTGTAGATAAAATACTTTTAATACTTTCATGAATCTTATTATCCATCTTTGAGCTAATATAATATTATATTGAAAATTAAAATAAAGTAATTACTAAAACTTTGATTAATGATAGATATTATTAAATTTGCCGCATGAATTCAAATAGAACATTTACTATGCTTAAGCCTGACTCAATTGAGCAGGGGTATATGCTCCCAATCCTTAACATGATTAAAGAGGCTGGGTTTAAAATAATTGCATTGAAGTATAAAAAAATGACTAAAGAAGAAGCTGAAGAATTCTACTCTATTCACTCAGATAAGCCTTTTTTTAAAGATTTAATTCAATTTATGACAAGAGGTCCAATAGTCGCAGTAGCTCTAGAAAAAAATAATGCAGTTGAAGACTTTAGAAAACTTATTGGTTCAACTGATCCTTCAGAAGCTGAAGAAGGTACAATAAGAAATAAATATGCTAAATCTAAAGGTGAAAATGCAATACATGGATCAGATAGTGATGAGAATGCTGACATCGAAATAAGTTTTCATTTTAGCGAAAACGAAATTTTTAGTTAAGAATTAATTCTTTTACATACTCTTTTCCTAATTCCTGATTTATAAGTTTAATTACTTTGTTCTTCTCAAAAATTAATTCTTCTTTAAGTACTGAAGATTTTAGTTTAATGAATAGAATACCCTTTTTATATTTTACGTTATAAGTATATTTTTGAATGTTTTCACCCATTGTCTTAACCCATGCTTCTTGAACCCTAAGATTGTCAATGCCAGCTCTGTAGTGTTTTTGTGAAACAAAATCCTCTAAAACTTTTGAAATATTTTTAATCTCTCCTCTCTTAGACATTTGAGTATATTTTTTCTAAATCAAAAATTTCTTCTTTATTTTTTAGTCCATATAAAGCATCTTTTACTCTATCAATATGAGTATCTGTTATAAATATCTGACTAAAATCCTTCTTTTCAAGTATTTGTACAATTTGTCTAACTCTTTCTTGGTCAAGTTTATCAAAGATATCATCTAGTAATACAATTGGTGAATTTCCGAATTTAGTTTTATAATAATCAAATTGGGCAAGCTTTAATGCAATTAAAAATGATTTTTGTTGTCCTTGACTTCCAAAGTTTTTTATCTTATTATTATCAATAATGAAGTTTAGGTCATCTCTATGTATTCCTTTTGAAGTATATTGTAAAAATCTATCTTTTGATAAACTCTTATTTAAGATCTCTGAAAAACTCCCAAAATTTAAATCACTTTTAAAATCTATGTCAACAGACTCATTCCCAGAACTTATATCAGAGTAATATTTTTTAAATATTGGTATAAATGTTTTAAGAAAGTTAGTTCTTTCTTTAAAAATCGGAGTTCCAAGACTAATTATTTGTTGGTCATATGAATCAATGGTATCTTTGTCAAATTTCCTGTTAATAAAAAAGTATTTCAATAAAGAATTCCTTTGAGTAATAACCTTGCTATAATCTATAACTCTTTGAAGATATATTTTATCAACCTGGCCTATAACTGAATCTATAAACTTTCTTCTCATTTCACTTCCCTCTGTAATGAGGTTTCTATCATGCGGAGAAATAATAATTAAATTTACTATGCCAATATGATCAGAAATTCTTTTATATAATTTGCTATTTCTTTTAATAACTTTCTTTTCTCCATTTTTGAAATAACAATGTATATTCTCACTTCTATTATTAATTTCAAAATCACCATTAATTGAAAAATAATCTTGACCAATTCTAACATTTTGAGAAGTTGAAGGATTAAAATAGCTTTTAGTAAATGCTAGATGATATATTGAGTCAATTATATTAGTCTTTCCAATACCATTCTTACCAATAAAACAATTGATTTTTTTATTAAAATTAAACTTTAATTTGTCTAGATTTTTATAGTTATCAATTTTAAGTGAGTTTAAAAACATAATTAGTATTCAAAATAAAACATTAATTTTGGGATTCAAAAAATTATTATGGCAACATTCAATAGAAGAGGTTATAAAAAAAGTAGAAATAAAACTGAAAGTCAAGGAGAAAAAAGCCAAACTGCTGAAGTATTTGACACTTTAGATTCTACTGCTAGTAAATCTGAACAATGGATATTAAAAAATCAGAATAAAATTTTTTCATTTATTGTATTAATTTCATTATCTGTTTTATCTTATTTAGGATACCAGAGATTTATTAGTGAGCCTAAAGAAACTGAGGCAATAAGTGAGCTAAATCAAGCACAATATTTTTTCGAATTGGCACTTGTGTCAAAAGAATCTGATTCACTTTTTAAGCTTGCTTTAAATGGAGCCCAAGGAAAATATGGATTTCTTGATATTGTAAATGAATATTCTGGAACAAAAGCTGCAAATCTTGCAAACTACTCTATTGGTATGTCTTATTTGAATCTCAAAGAATACGACAAAGCTATAAGTTATCTTGAAAAATTTAATTCAGATGATATACTGTTAAAGTCGATTTCTCTTGGAACTATTGGAGATTGTTTTTTAGAGTTGAATCAACCAAAAAAAGCATATGAATATTATCAAAAGGCATTTAAGCATAATGAAAACATTTATACAACTCCAAAATATTTGTTCAAAGCTGCATTAATAGGCTCTGAATTAGGTGAATATAGGTCTGCAATAAACTTTCTAAATAGAATCAAAGAAGAATTTCAAGATTCGTATGAATCTAATTTAGTTGAAGTTCAACTTGGTAGAATTGAAAACCTAAACTATTAAAATGTCAACTAAGCAATTTGATAATTTTAATAAAGATTTTAAAGTATTAAATCCTGATAAAATAAAAATTGCCTGTGTTGTTTCAGAATGGCACAACGAAATTACTATGAAACTATTCAATGGAGCAAAAGACATTCTTACAAAAAACGGTATTCATGAAAAAAATATTTCTAGAATAAATGTTCCTGGAAGTTTTGAGTTAATATTTGCATGTAAAAATCTTATAAATAAAAATTTTGATGCAGTTATAGCAATTGGATGTATAATTCAAGGTGAAACAAGACATTTTGAGTTTGTTTCAAGTGCAGTTGTAAATGGAATAAAGGATTTAAACATTATATCTGATATACCTATTATTTTATGTGTATCCACAGATGATAATATTAATCAATCTATTGATAGAAGTGGTAATAAATTTAATAAAGGTATGGACTCTGCAATTGCAGCTCTTAAAATGATCACATTAAATCAATGAAAGTCAACTTCTTTAAGTTAAATAAGAATAGAAAATTTAATTATACTCCCCGTTTTTTTAAAGGTAAAGATGATGTTGCGCCAAGTTTTGAATCAAAGTTTTCTGTTTATAGAGAGTCATATAACACAAATGATATTGGTAAACACTGGGCTGATCAAAGGTATAAAATGCGTAATAGAAAAAACAGGGGTATTAATATGACATTAATCTTAATAATACTTTTTCTTATTTTGATATTTTTATATATCATTGACTTTGATATAAATATTTTCTTTACTAATTAATGTCAGATATAATTAAAATTTTACCTAGTGAAGTTTCAAATAAAATTGCTGCTGGTGAAGTAGTGCAAAGGCCATCTTCTGCACTAAAAGAACTTATAGAAAATTCTATTGACGCAAATTCAACTAAAATTCAGATAATAATTAAAGACGCAGGAAAAAATCTAATTCAGGTAATTGATAATGGAAAAGGAATGTCAAAAAATGATATGCATTTATCATTTATAAAACATGCGACATCAAAAATTAATAAAATAGAAGATATTTATTCTATTTCATCAATGGGATTTAGAGGTGAGGCGTTAGCTGCTATTGCCTCAGTTTCTATGTTAGAAATGGAATCAATTACTGATAATCAAAATGGTCATTTTATTGAAATTAATGGTGGTAAGTTATTAAGAGAAAAAGTCTCAAATATTCAAGAAGGCACCTCAATTAAAATAAAGAATATCTTCTATAACATACCAGCAAGAAGAAACTTCTTGAAATCCAACTTTGTTGAACTTAGACATATACTTGATGTATTTCACAGATTAGCAATCTCTCATCCTGAGATTGAATTTTCATTTATCAATAATGATGAAGAAATTTTTTATCTAAAAGGGGAGTCATTAAAAAAAAGAATTGTTTCAATATTTGGAGAAAAAGTTAGAGAAAATTTAATTCCTATTAATGAAAGTACCCAAATTGCTGATATCTCGGGCTTTGTTTTAAAACCAGAATTTTCAAAAAAATCAAGGAGTAATCAGTTTGTTTTTGTAAATAAAAGATTTATTAAAAGTCAGTTTATTAATCATTCAATTTTTGCGTCATACAATGGTTTGCTAAAAGACGGATATTACCCCGGATATTTTTTGTTTATCGATATAGACCCAACTAAAATAGATGTCAATGTCCACCCAAACAAAATAGAAATTAAATTTGATGATGATCAAAACTTATATTCAATAATAAATTCTTCAGTTAAACACTGTCTTGGTATATATCAGGTTAGTCCTGTACTTGATTTTGACAAGGATCCTTCAATGGATATTTCTTATGATCAAGTTAAGTCACAGCCAAGAATTCCTGCCATTGAGATTAATTCAGAGTTTAATCCCTTTGAGGTTTTTAATGATGAGAGAGTAAATAATGTTAGTTATAATTACTTAGCTCCAAATAGTAAATTAAACTTTGAAGATGACAATAATCAAAATTTAAAGATTTTTCAGATTTTGAATAAATTTATTGTAAGTACTAACAAGTCATCTCTTATTATAATAAATCAAAATTTAGCTCATCAGAGAATATTGTATGAGTCTTTTTTAAAATCAATTTTTGAGAACTCTGCTAATTCTCAAAAGTTAGTTTTTCCAATTGAGTTAAGTTTAACAAAAAAGCAATTATTGTTATACAATAAAATTATTGATGAATTTAAATCAATTGGTTTTGATATAATTGTTAGGAATGAACTAATGCTTATTGAATCCATTCCATTTGGAATAGAAAAAAATAACGTAGAAGAAGTTATTGAAAATATTCTCAATGAGGAATTTAATACTTCTAATGATTTTAGTGCATCTGATTTCTTTGCAAAAAGACTTTCAAAAATTACTTCAATTAAAACGGGTCAAAAACTTAATTTAGATGAGCAGGAGTATATTGTAAATAATTTATTTTCATGTAAAGAACCTAATCTGTCACCTGATAATAAGCAAATATTTATTACTTTAAATAAAAACGACATAGAAAAAAAATTTAATGGGTAGGGTAAGTGAAATAGTAAAACATTTAATCATAATTAATGTAATTTTTTATATTGCATCAATGGTTTTTGGAGAGTTGATGTATGATCTCTTTGCTATGCACTATCCAAAAAACTCAACTTTTTTTCTTTGGCAACCTCTATCTCACATGTTTATGCATGGTGATACAACTCATATTTTATTTAATATGTTTGGTCTATGGATGTTTGGTACTCCATTAGAACAAATGTGGGGGAAGCAAAAATTTATTTTTTTCTATTTGTCTGCTGGTTT
>Ga0255768_10000345_pt1 | contig 47962 bp, 47 predicted proteins | sample 071ome_33_FD_179983 | JGI IMG/M metagenome (GOLD analysis project Ga0255768, IMG submission 179983) | Coastal salt marsh microbial communities from the Groves Creek Marsh, Skidaway Island, Georgia - 071412AT metaG (version 2) | ecosystem: Environmental > Aquatic > Marine > Intertidal zone >... | reverse complement strand
TGCATCGTGTTGTAGAGTCTGGCATCAAGATTGACACAATCTATTTTGATGAGGCACACAACAGTGTGAAGCGTAACTTCTTCCCTCCCACTGAGCACTTCAGTCATGAGGCAGATCGTTGCTTCTTCTTTACTGCCACACCAAAACATTCTGCCACTATCTTCAAACCTGGCATGAATGATGGTTCTGTCTATGGTCAGGTAATCTGTAAAGTCTCTGCTCCTGAGTTGGTTGAGGGTGGATACATTCTCCCTCCTAAGGTTGTTGTCAAGCAACTGGACATGGTACAGGACAAGCAGATGATTGCTGACCGTGACAGTCAGAATCTCCTGGATACGATTGATGACCAGGAAGTCAAGAAGGTTCTGATCTGTGCTCGTTCTACGAAGCAGATTGTCAAACTTGTCTCCGAATCTGATTTCTGTCTGCAACTGGAGAAGCGTGACTATTCTTGGATGTATATCACCTCCAAGACTGGTGCTATCATTGATGGTCGCAAAGTTGATCGTGAAGAGTTCTTTGAGACTCTGAACGCTTGGGGTAAGGATTCCGCCAAGAAGTTTGTGGTTCTCCACCATTCTATTCTGTCTGAAGGTATCAATGTCAATGGACTTGAGGCAGTATTGTTCATGCGTAACATGGATTACATTGGTATTCAGCAATCAATCGGGCGTGTAATCCGTCTAGGTGGCGCTGAGAAGACGTTTGGACTGGTTTGTGTTCCAGTCTATGACAAAGTGGGTATCAGCACTTCTAGGAGCGTACAGGCGGTAGTTGATACTGTCTTTGAGAAGGGTGATGCTGCTGTTAGTGTCATTCGGAGGTAACTATGAAGTGTAAAGTACAACTCTATGTGGCAGGTCAAGTCTTCTATGAAGAAGTGATCTGCCGTGACTACCAACATGCACGCAAGATAGCACTTGCTCGCAACCCTGAAGCAAAAATTATTAGTGTAACTGCTGTATTCAACTAATGAAAAAGTCTAATCGCTGGCAAGAATACTGTGAGACTGCCTTCAATTCTATGAGGGCAAATGTACACAACTGGGGTAAGCCTGAGTTCTATCGTCCACTCACACGCATTTATTATATGGGTGTGTTTGATTGCGGCACTCCAAATCATACTGGATTCATTAGTAAAACTGCATATCAAAACAAATTGAGTCGGGGAAAGGTAGTGCATGATCATTACCTGTCACCCCAGTTTATTGGGCGAATGATTCTAGACAATCCAGACAAGTATTTGGAAGACTTTGATGTATTCCGAGACATCTTTTGGAAGTCTTGTGGTACAATTATTGTAACCGCAGAGGAAAACATCAAACTCAGCTTACTGACTGAAAATAAGGGTAGTGAGTACCGAGTGCATGTTCCTACCAATCAAAAGTACACACACTTAGGAATTGATTTGCTCTCACGACCCACACAAGTTAAGTCCTGGATCAATGCTTCCATGCAGAGTGTCACTGAGAATGAAGTGTACTTTCCTGATGACCTAATTAACTATGAGAAAAACTATCTTGTAAGAACAAATGGACTCTTTGTATAGAATTGAAGAACTTTGCACAAATGATTGGAATGTAGTTGATGAACAGTCCAAGAAACTCACTAAAGAACAAGCAACGCAAAAACTTGAACAACTCCTCGCAGAAGGATACAATCCCAACAGACTTCGTGCAGTCAGAGATAATTGATCTCCCACATGACTTTCCACATGTAGCACCAAAAGGAATGTACTATGAGCAGACAGAGTTTAAACGCAATGTTATTGCTATCTGGATTCATTACAAGCGTCGGTTTGATTACAATCTTGGTGATCCAGTTCGTTGTATCTGGGGATTCTATGACACAAAAAAACAGTGTTACTATGCGCCTATCAACTCCACCAAGCAAGGTAATCAGGTAGACATTGAGTCTACTACTCCTTATTCTTCAATGCAACTTAATCTCAACCCATTAGAGTATGCCCTATACGCCAAAAGTTAATGATTATGTCATATGGAAAAAAGAGTACGGTGGTGATGTGGAAGGATGGGTGTACTTTATGTGCAATGACTACATCACCATTGAAGTTGGTGTAAAGGATAAGTGTGATGAGAACTATAGGGACTGCCCTATTCATAAAAAAACACACATCCTTGTGCTTTGTTACACCCAGTTCTGGCATCAGTTAGAGTATGTCACCAAGAGAGATTGTAAAACCTGCGATCCTGTGGTATAATTGACCCGTAATCCTATAGACAAAATGAAGTACCTGTACATTGTTGATCACTTTTGCCCATTCCCTACCTCTGAATACGGTGGTTTGTGGAATGTAATTGCTCAAGATGATGAGGAGTGTTTTGATCTGATCACAGAACATGATCAGGAGTTTAATACAGAATACTACGGTGTTCTGCGTGAGCACATTCAAGGTGCAAGAGTCTACGGTCTTTCCGAGGATCTTGATTCATGTGTTGTGGAATCCTTTACGACCTGAGGACAGTTTGATAAGTGGCACACGGGGGGTTTGATGCCCCCCTTTTTGATGCCATACTAACGGAGTGATCGGGACACACCTGATCCTCACACCAAACTCACTTCAAACATGGGCACTCGCTCTCGCATCGGATACCAACTCAAGAATGGTATCGTTTCCTCCTATCACCACTGGGATGGTTATCCCGAATGGTTGGGTAAGACTCTGGTTCAGCACTACAACACCGCTGAGAAGGTCACTGCACTGATTGATGGTGGTGACATGTCCTCTTGCTGGTCTAACAGCATCTGGGGTGAAGATCTTCCCGAAGGTGAATACTCTCCTGAGTATTACACTGCCCGTGGTGAAGACATGAATGATGTTGCACCTCAACTCGCTGAGTCTTTCACTGAGTACATGGAGCAGTGCAGCAACTGTGATGCAGAGTATGCTTACATCTTCAACGATGGTGAGTGGTTCTGCTATGATTCTTATGAGACTCCTGGCAAAGTCGTTGACATCCCCGAACCCACTCCTGTATAATAGATCATGAGTTGAGAGGTCTTCATGACTTGCGAAGTTGAACTTGAAATCGGTATCCCCGATTACTATCGTGAAGACCTTCACTCCTATGAATGGGAGAAAGTCCTTGACAATGCCATCCAGCGTTCTCAAGAACTTGGTGTTTCACTTGATTTCTATCTCCTTGAGTTCTCACAATGAACGACATTCTGATCAAAGACTGTGCTCTTGACAAGTCCATCAAGATCTCATTCAATGAGTTCTATGATCTTAAGATTGGTCTTGAATGTGCTATTGACGAGTACAGCTCTGTGAACATGAGTAAAGAAGTCAAAGACTTCAAAAAACTCATGAACAAGATCAACAAGTTCATCAACTGATTTCCGTTCACCCAACACACCATTTTCACCATGACCATGATGTACGACCAAGTTGACTTTGACGTTCGTGACTACATTGAAGATTCCTGGGAGTCTTTCCTTGAGTCTGCTGAAGATGACTGGAATCCCACTGGTATTGTTGAGAGTCTTGATGCTGAAACTCTCAAAATGCTAGAAAACTTCTAGAAACAGTGTAGTTTTCGGAATAAATGCTCTACATATAGTAGAGCATTATTTCGTTTTTTTGTATTTTGCGATTTTTGCTCGTGAATAAAAAAGTTAAACTGGTTCTCGCTATTCAACAAGTTGACAACTTGATTAGCATGAGTGATGGACTTGATTACACTCAGTACCTGAAAAATAATCTATACCCTGTGAAGTACGAACTGCAACGGCAGTTTTCCCTACTTGACAGAAATCGTTTGCCTGACTAGAATCAAACCACTCGCACGGAGTTCTCATGGATCTTACTGTCTCCAAAAACAAAAGCAAGAAACTCACACGATACCGCATCACTTTGGATGTGATGATTGATCGTACATCATGCGAACCACCAACCCAATGGAACTGGAAAGACCTCATGGAGTTGGAAGGTAAAGAGCAAGTCAATGATGTCTACATTGAAAACCTTGGGGACTACAAAATCTAATGGAAGAAACACAATTCTTTGAGATTCTGGGCATTGATGTAAAAGAGGGGGATACAGAGACCATGTTTTACTATGAAGAGTATTTCTACGATGACTCTTCGGTTGGTGACTTCATGGTTGAGTCCTATGATCCCTGAAGTCAAGGTTCTCTAGACAGTTTGTGAACTGGTACAAAATCGCATTGCCCCATCCAATCTCTCTCTATACTGACATCAGTTGAGGCAACTGCCATGACTCACTTCACGATTGAACAACTCAACACCAACAACTTGTCCAGTTCTTTCAATGTGGGCAAGTATCTTCGCAGTGCCAGTATTGAGTCTGAACTTGCAGATGTTCTCAGAAAGAACAATGTTAGTGAAGATGTAATCGCACAATGCTGTGAAGTTGTTGTGGATCACTTTGCAGTAGCGATGTTCCTAGAGGAAACTGCTGGAAACTGAGTCATGACCACATTCTTCATCTACTGGATTCTCGCATCTTTAATTGGTGCAGGCATCAACTACGTTATCATGAGGGACACTGACAATGACCGTGACTAAAGAACAACTGATTGATGCACTCTACCATGAGTATGTTTTTCTGTGTCATGATGATTTTGATCCAGACGAGGATCCGACTCCTGAAGAGTACCTTAAGATGATAAAAGAAATGTCCTATGATGAGTTGATCTTTGAGGCATGTGTTGATGAAGAGTTTGGTCTTGATGATTACATGGAGGCATGGGGGTGACAGGTAAAGAGAAACTTGTCTTCATTGGTTCTTTTGTTTGGTTTCTTCACTGGGGCACATGTCTTACATCACTCATGATGGATACGGTTATTCTAAGAAACTCTGTGAGGATGTTACCTCTTGGTTTCTGAATAGTTTCTTCCCACGTCACAACATTACGGTGGACATTGTGCATCGTGGTCTGAAACGTGAGTGTGCTTATGGTTACTGTGATGTTGTGGGTGAGTATTATCGTCCACGGCATTTCTTGATTGAACTTGACACACACATGCCGAAGGAGTTGTATGTAAAAACTCTTTTGCATGAACTCACGCACCTGAAGCAGTGGGTGATCGGTTCACTACGCTCAAAGCGTGGCAAAATGTATTATGGACAAGAATGTATAGAAGACATTGAGTATTGGTATAAACCACATGAGATAGAAGCAAGAGAAATGGAAGAAGAATTGTACCACGACTATTTGATAGATAAGGGGCTTGTGACAGTTGAGGAAGTGTCCCATTCCTTCCCGAACCGTCTGATGAGGGTACTATGATTCAGAGGTAATCAAGGGAACACCATCATGCAGTTCCAAGTTACTTCCATTGAGTTTGACTTTGATGATGACTCTTTCTATCCCATCACTGAAGAAGAACAGAATGATGTGTATGATGATTACATCGGCACATTCTGGGAGGCAGATGATGGTGATGATCTAGTTGAAGAGATCACATGTGCCTCTGGTTGGTGTATCAAGTCCATTGACTATCGTCACGTTCTTAACTGAAACTCATGCCATTCTTTGATCCTGGTAACGGTTCCCGAATGTACATTCCCAAAAGTGACTGGAATCGTGGAACATACCGTGAACTCAAGGCAATTCTAAATGAACTGCCTGAAGAGTATCTTGACCAGACTGCAACAATTCTTGTAGATGGTGATCAAGATGATGACTATCATGATGTAAGATCTATTGGGTTCACTGGTCCTGCATCTCAGGTTCTGGATCCCAATCATTTCTACATGACAATCTCCGCCTGAAATGATTTCACTTCCCAACCCAATCAAGCACACCAAAATGTCTCTCAACACTCAACAACTCGCAAAACTCAAGTATGACTATTGCGAGCGCATTATTGATGGCATGGACATGGATACCCTAGTCCAGATGGCACATGATCTACTGATGGATGCCTATGCTGATTCAACCGAAGAGGACATGAAGGAAGAGATTCTGGATCTCTACGATGAAGAGTATCTGGAAGATCTCATGGAGAGTGTGGCAGAGAGTTAAGTGGCACAACGGAGGGGTTGCATCCCTCCCTTTTGTCTCTATACTGACTTCAGTTCAACCAACCACCTGAACTCATGAGCATCGTCACTTTTCCTTCCATGTGGGGTGAGTACACTGTGACCCAGGCGACTCTCTGCCAGGAACCGTACATGTACTCCACCGCCAATCGTCGGTCTCAGAACTACATCTACTTTGAGACTGCATCCAATTCGGAAACGGTGCAGATCGTGACGAATTGCATCTATGAGGACACCGAGACTGGTGAGTGTACCACTCGGAGCAACTGGGGCACCCGTAAGTGTGTGCTGAAACCCCAGGCACGGGAGATCTGGAAGATGTATCGTGCCAATGGTTACTCTCTGGATGTGAAGAAGATCAGCGGCAAGGAACTGGAGTGATGTGACAGTAGGGGGAGTGTCCACCATTCCCCCTACACCCCACAAAATCGTCTATTGTACCTAAGTGTTCGGGATTCAATCATGATCATCACCACCTTTGAGCAAGCACTCCTTGCATCTGACTACATCTATGATCCTCAAGTGGGATCGTACATGAAAGAAGATTCAAACGGTGATCTTCACACCTACATGAATGTTGAAGGTGCTGATTGGATCTACGAAAAGTATGACATCAATGATGTTGAACTTGTCTCCAAACCTTTCACTCTAGACTGATGAAAACCATCGGGATCATCTACCTCATTTCCTTCGTGCTATTTGCACCAGTTCGTTATCACACGGGTGAAGCATTTCACACGGTTGGTAACTTCATTCAAAACACTGCAAAATGATCATGGCACCTGAACTTTACGAGCACAACGTCAAACTGATGTCCGAGCATTTGCTAGGCAAACTGTTTGATCATGTTGAAAACCATGACATTCAATCTGCCGATGCAATCTATGAAGAATGGGTTGTAGATGGTAAAGATCCAGAAGAGGAAGATTACGTTTTTCTCTTTATTCAAAATTTTAATCTTGCATCGTAATGTCTTACACCTACATTGAGAATCAACAAATTGAAGAGATTTCTGGGTGCTGGGAGGACTATCTGACTCCTGATGAACATCTGGATGCACTGGATGCAAAACTCTATGAACAGTCCCAAGGATACCGACCCTGGCGAACTGTGAACAACTATTAACGGTCTGGTCACGGTTCCGCTCTTCACGCTGTAGGATACGTTCAACCGCAAGGCACTCCCATGATCCTCTCAATGGCATCCGATCTCACCACCCGTCGCATTGTGTGGGCAGGTCGCATGACTGACGATGCACCTCAGACCTGTGGCATTGACCTCCCTCTGACTGTTGAGTCCGAGTGGTTGGCGGGTGCCTATGCTGAGAAGTATGCTCACGAAGCGACTCATGCTCGTGACCTCTGCTGCTTCTGATCCGTGCTACACTTCTCTCAGTTCAACCAACCACCTGAACCCATGAAGACCTTCACCGTCACCCTGACCGAGGACCAGATTGATACGATCCTCGCGGCAATGTCTGAATACATTCTGCACGACGATCCTGAGATTGATCCTGAGGACCTGATCGGTGGCACTCCTGTTGCCGAGCGTGTGGAAGCGATTGAAGACATCCTGCTCGCCGCTGCTCGGGGGAACTGATCATGCAAAGCAACCACCTGACGGACTACATTCGTTCTAAGGGTCGGGACATTCCGACCACTCCCGCTCCCAAGCGTACCTTTCCCTGCACCATCGGTCTCCGCACGTTTGAGACTGAGGAAGAATACGAGGAGGCACTCGCAGACTTCCTGAATGGTATGTGACAGTTCGAGGGCTGGCCCCTGGTGACCGTGTTTGGTCGTTGGGGGTGCCTATACTGACTGAAGTTCACCACTAACGAACAATGTTCAGCACCACTCTCACCGATTCCCGCTCCTTCGGCAACACCTACCAGTGGGCGATCCTGTCTGTTCTCCCGATGGAGAATGGCACTGACAGCGGTCTCCGTCCCACTGACATCAACGAAGAACTGGGGATGCCGAATGAAGCACGGACCACTGTCTCCATGCTCCTGAAGGACATGGCAAAGCGTGGACTGGTGATGCGTCATGAACTTGGACCTCGCTGGGTGGAGTACACTCGTCTGCTGCCACTGCGTAAGCGTGAGCGCATCGCCCGATACCTCAAGGGAATGTGAACAATGGTAACGGGGGAGACAGAATCTCCCCCTGGACCGACTAATGTAACTTCAGTTCAAACCAAGGACATGACCACCACTCTTCAGCAACAGGCACAAGAGACCATTGAGGCGAATGTACTCAAGTGGAGTCTGATGATGTGTGATGCACTGACTCACAATGGACCTTCTGATCGTTATTTCTACACTCTAGAATCAGGTCGGAAGTATCATAAAATCTTCATGCACATCGGTGATCGTCGTGATTCTATTCACGCCTTCATTGATAAGAAGACTGGTGAAGTGTATAAACCTGCATCAATCAAGGCACCTGCAAAAGGTGTACGCTATGACCTGCGACTGATTGAGCAAAGAGAATGGTTGATGGAACATGCAGACTGGGCAGGAAGTTACCTGTACGCACGGTAAGGACAATCGGTAGACTGTCCACAGGGGGGATTGCCAAAGTCCCCCTGTCACCCTTATTATGACTTCAGTTCAAACCAAGGACATGGACCTCTGCTCAACCACCTGGAACGACGGCACCAAGATCCCTCAACTGACTTCCATTCAGCAACTGAAGGAGATGCTCCGCAACTACGATGGCACGTTCCTGAAGGTGGACGAAGCGTATGTGGTGGACGTGAACCTGGAGGAGATGTGGTTTGACTCTCGCCAGGAACTGCTCCGCAACATGTCCTGGCACTGCTTCAACTGGGGGATGGAGTTCTGAAGAAATGTGACGGGGACCACTCCACGGTCCCCTCCTGACCTTTATACTGGCATCAGTTCAGACAACCACACACCGATGAACAAGGAACTTCACGCACAGTGGCAGCAAGCGTTCGCAGAGTGGATGCTGCACAAGACAGACGCCACTGCATCCAAGGAACTCTCAACCCGCCAAAGGTTCCTTGCAACGAAATACAACAAGCACCCACGAGCACTCACCCTGACCCACTAGACTACACACAACAACACCACCAGACCGATGTTTCTCCCATTCTCCGAGACCCGAATCGCTACACAGTTCAGACTCAAAGAGACGTTCTACTTCCATGATGACACCTCACAGTCTTCATACAGAACAGTGACCCGATTGATTTCCAAACCATCACACGTCAACATTACTGGAAGAACACTTACTGAATGGCAAGAACACAATCCTAACATCACAAAGATCACTCACACCTACACACCAGTAGTAACTGAAGAGACTAACATTGAACACTTCAAGTTAGCAAACACTATTCACTCTGACGCAGGACAACTCTTTCTCTCCCAACTGTCATGAACCCTTCCATCATTGTCATCCCCAAGTCTAACAAAGCAAAGAACCGACTTGCTAATCTAATGAACAGTGACCCAATCGTAAGAGTAGAACAAGAAACACAGACACAGTTCTTCGTTGCTTCGTCTAATCAAATGAACTTCTTCTGGATTGATAAGAATAATGATAAAGATTGGAGTTTCATGCCTATGGAGTGCTAATGAGTTACTTCGTCCATTTTATACTCAAAAGTAGTTAAAATGAGGTAAAAAGGTATTAAAAACGTTATTAAATGTGTTTATAAATGTATTCGTGTGTTTTATGTTACTGATCATTATTAGTATTATTGTGGATGTATGATATGAATTCGTATCGTTAATCGTCTCTTTTATCTTATGAAATGTGCCGAGTATTATGTTCTAATGCCTTATAATACCTTAGAAATGCTTCGGGGTCTTGTGGTCTTAGCGTGCGCTCTACCGACTGTCAACATAAAACTCCCAAATCCTCACAAATCTTAAAATACCTTTTTTGCTTTTTTATAATTTTTCAATTTATTACAATATCATAAAACCACAGAAATACTCCAAGGGTTTATGATAGAATTGTACAGTACAGTTAGATATACATACACTCCTAATCTACACTGTATAATAACTCAGAGGACTTGTAAATATAATTTAATGGATTGAAATAATTATATTTTGTTCTGTTTAATTCTTTATATCTTATTATTTTATGGCAGAGGCGGTGGCGACCTTTGGCGTCATCAGTGCTACCTCGCACCTCTCTTGATTGTCCCCATAGTCTAGAGCATAAGGCGGCGGATCGGGCGAGAATCTCCCAGATTTTATGATCAGCAGTGCTTATGGGTCGGATCTGGGAAACGGTATCGCTCGCTACCGTTTGGACTTGCCAAGGTCGGGCGGATGCTGTAACTTTAGATCAATCGCAACCGACCAATGCAAGTCTCTCTCACCAAGGTCAGCAGCAACGCCAAGACGGGTCCGATCCCCACCAGCACCTCGGAGCGGGCGTCCTGCTGGTCTGGTTGCCCTTTCTACGATAAAGGTTGCTACGCTAAGTCTGGACCCCAAGCGATCCACTGGCGCAAGACTAGCAACGGCGAACGCGGCACCGCTTGGGACACATTCTGCAGCGCAATTCGTAAACTCCAGCGGGGACAATTGTGGCGTCATAATGTCAGTGGAGATCTCCCACATAACGGTCTGGGTGACATTGATGCCGCTAAAGTTTCACAGTTGGTTGATGCTAACCGTGGACGCAAGGGTTACACTTACACTCATCATCCTTTGAATGCTGATAACATTCAGGTGCTGCAGGATGCTAACTCTAAAGGGTTTACGATTAACGCCTCTACTGAAGACGTAGAGGTTGCAGATAAAGTTATGACCGAGCATAACATTCCCGCAGTTGCTGTAGTCAAGTCTGAAGAATCCCGCCGATTCTTTACTACTAGCAGTGGTCGTAAGGTTATCGTTTGCCCTGCAACAATCCACGACAACGTTACTTGTGCCACCTGCGGTTTGTGTCAACAATCGGATCGCCAGTTTGTTATAGCATTCCCCGCTCACGGTAACGCTAAGAAAACAGTCAACAACATTGTTGCCTGAGTATAAAGAACCACAGGGAGAGTTACTAACACTAACTCTCCCAACACTAAATGCCAAAAACCGTTTTTTGCTTTTTTTCTTTTTTTGTATCTTTATTCTTTATCCTTAACCCTTGAACTTTCGTCGTTATTCTTTATACGTCTACTCGATGTATTCGTAACGTCTACTACATCTGAGCGATGATTAATTCTACCACTACTTTATGCGTCTCATATGAGATTTAATGGACTCTTTATCATTAAGTTTTGTCAAAATATACTTGACGCCATGAGACTCACGATGATAAATGTAAAATAGCAGTGCTAATTGGTAGTCTTAAGTATACCTTTCGTTTTGTTACGACTGTATCGTGGCGAACAGCAGTCGCCCGCGATCCGTGGTATGGTGCGGGTTTTGCCCTTGCGGTTTAAAAACCCCAAACTACCCTAACCTACAACGAACCAAAATCGCTTGAGATATCACAAATCCAAAAAAATTTCCCAGGCCCCCACAAGACCTCCCATACCTCCCATACCTTAAAGGGACTCCCAGTTACCGCCCAGGAAAAAAAATTCCCAGGGGTAAAAACGATCTCAAAGGTCCGCCGAGAATATATAAAGGAAATGGGGGTTGAAGATGAACTTAGAGAGCCACGAAGTTGACTTATTAGTAGAGACAATTGAATATAGGATTGAGAACGACGTTGAGTTAATCAGAGATGTAAATACCAAAGAGGATCTCACGTACTTATTGGAGAGACTTGAAGATGAATACGTATAATATCTCAGTAAATGGAATAACAATTTTTGAGAGAGTGCCTGAAAACGAGGTAAAGGAGTATCAGAACCGCGTAAGAAATTTTATTTTTATGGGTAGTTCAAAGACTCTCAAGGACGTTGAGGCGGGTATCAAAGCGACTCTAAATACTTGAAGATTGACCATTGCAATAATTGACTTGTGGTGGTATAATAGTTTCGTAACTCATTCATTTTTATGGCTAAAGGATTTACAATCAAAGCGACTGCACCAAAGAACCAAGACTCTGGAGAAGAGTTTGATTTGGAAGCAGCGAAAGAGATGATGCGTGGTAAGGCATTAGTATTCTGTCTACCTGGACGTGGATGTTCTTACACGTTTTTAAAAGCATTCGTACAGTTGTGTTTTGATCTTGTACAGAACGGTGCAAGTATTCAGATCTCACAAGACTATAGTTCCATGGTGAACTTTGCACGTTGCAAGTGTCTTGGTGCAAATGTTCTTCGCGGACCTAATCAGAAACCATGGGATGGTAAACTTCAGTATGACTATCAGTTGTGGATTGATAGTGATATTGTGTTTGACACTGAGAAGTTTTATCGTCTGGTTGCAATGGATAAGGACATTGCCGCTGGTTGGTACTGCACTGAGGATGGAAGAACGACATCTGTTGCCCACTGGTTAGAGGAAGGTGATTTCCGTCAGAATGGTGGCGTGATGAATCATGAAACTCTAGAGACGATGAGCAAGCGTCGCAAGCCCTTCACTGTGGACTACACTGGATTCGGATGGGTTCTGATTAAGAACGGAGTCTTTGAGAGTCTTGAGTATCCCTGGTTTGCTCCGAAGATGCAACAGTTTGAATCTGGAGAAGTTCAGGATATGTGTGGCGAGGATGTCTCGTTCTGCTTAGATGCGATTGACAAAGGATATGAGATCTGGTGCGACCCTCAGATTCGTGTGGGTCATGAGAAGACTCGTATTATCTGATGTCTGGTTATGTTCTGATGCTCCTTTTGAGATCTTCTGAGGAGCATTGGAAAAAACCGCTTTCTAAAACCCGTCAAAAAAACCGTAAACAAAACAGTATTGGAGTATTATTATGGCTAAAGCAAAAGTTGGATTGGTGAAGACTGGTTATAATCCTGGTCCTCCGAAGAAGACCCGTCAGGGATGTGGCGGCGGCACCAAGTATGCTGCATCATCCCGTAATGCCGCCCGTAAGAAGTATCGTGGACAAGGTAAGTAACATTCGGAAATGGATTACTAAGTTAAGTATTTCACAAGAACAACTTGGTAATCATTCCATTTGTCCATTTGCCGCCACTGCAAACGTTCATATTCAAGAAGTTGAAGTTGGTGACATCGCACCTGTTCCTGGTGTTGATGTCGCCATTTTTATTGTAAGTGATCTATTAACTCTTCAGGATCTTGAGGACCTTTGTGAAAGATTAAATAGTATTTGGGTAGACTATGTGTTCCTTGATGATCATAAGGATGATCCAAGTTACATTAATGGCATCCAAAGCAATTATGGTGAGAGCAATTTAATACTAGTACAGAGAAAAGATAAGTTGATGTGGGCGAGAGAACAATTAAAAAAATCAGATTATTATCATTATTGGTCAAAAGAGATGTATAATAAGATTGTTAAGGGATAGGAACCCCTTAAAAAGTTCTAGTTCATTACCGAATTAGGAAAAAACATGTCAAATTCACCAGTAGATCGTGATACAAACTACATGAGAGAGATGTGGGGAACCACAAAACTCATTACAGACTACGGTTCAATGCAAAATACTCAGAAAAGAGTGCTGACAGAGGTTATGAATGACCATGCGCCACTTCATGATCTGAAAAAACAGTCTGAATTGCATGAAAAAATCAGAAATGATGAAGATTATGATGATTGGAGTTATGGAACTGAACCTTCATACGGGAAGAAATGGTAGAAAACCATTATAGATAGTATATTCAGTGTAACAACTTGGATGGCTGTATCAATTTCTCGTGCTTTTAGAGACATTAGTTTGTCTTTTACGAGACATCCTGTCACAAATGACATCACTATTCTCAGAAATGAGGATGCAATTAAGAAATCTGTCATTAATTTGGCGAGAACTCGTCTCAATGAGAGATTTTTTAATGATTTGCTTGGCACATCCATTGAAGATTCAATGTTTGAGTTGAATAATTCAGACATTTCTTCATTTTTAGAAGAGGAAATCAAGACCTTACTCAAGAATTTTGAACCAAGAATCAAATTGACCAACGTTTACATTGATTCTCAACCAGATTCTAACGATTTGTACATAAGAATTGAGTATGATATCACTGGATTGCCTTTTCCAACGCAGAATATAGAGTTTATCTTACAACCGACTAGGGTATAATGTCATTCAATCAGTTCACAAATCTAGATTTCAATGATCTAAGGACTCAGATTAAGTCTTATCTGAGGGCCAATAGCAATTTTACTGATTTTGACTTTGAGGGATCAAACTTTTCGGTCCTGATTGATACTTTAGCGTATAATTCTTATATCACCGCCTATAATACCAACATGGCGGTGAATGAATCCTTCATTGACAGTGCTACTTTACGTGAAAATGTTGTTTCTTTGGCGAGAAACATTGGTTATGTGCCAAGATCAAAGAAAGCATCTGTCGCAAGAATCAGTTTTTCCGTTGATGTGAGCGGAACTCCCGCCAGAGCAGTCAAATTAAAGGCAGGAGTTGTCGCTTTAGGTTCTGTAGTCAATGGAAACTACATTTTTTCCATCCCAGAGGACATTACAGTCACTCCAGATGCTGATGGAATCGCCTCTTTTAGCGATATTGAGATTTACGAAGGCAATTTACTGAGAAAGTCCTTTACAGTTGACTATTCTCAACCAGATGCAAAGTATATTCTTCCAAATTCTGATGTTGATACGTCTACGATTCGTGTTTCTGTAACATCTACCGCAGTTGAGACCTATACTGTATACAAAAACATCTTTGATGTTGATGCAAACTCAAGATTATTCCTGGTTCAGGAGATTGATGATGAAAAATACCAGATTCTCTTCGGAGATAACATCTTAGGCAAGAAACCTGAAAATGGTTCAACTATTAATGTAAGTTATATTGTTACAAATGGTGATGCAGCAGATGGTGCTGCAAATTTCAACTTCTCTGGTAACTTAGTCTATTTGAGAGGTGGAAACGAAGTACAGATCACATCTGGAGTGTCCGTTTTAACGACCACACAGGCGTCTGAAAATGGCGATGACATAGAAAGTATTGACAACGTTAAATACCTCGCTCCTAGGGTCTATGCGTCGCAGTACAGAGCGGTTACAGCGAACGATTATACCAGTCTGATTCCATTTTTATACCCCAATATTGATTCCGTCAGTGCATATGGTGGAGAGGAGTTAGATCCACCACAATACGGCAAAGTCTTTATTACAGTCAAGCCAAAAAATGGTGAGTTCTTGTCTGATGTTGCAAAAGATTCAATCAAGAATGACCTGAAGAAGTACACGATTGCTGGAATCAAGCAAGAGTTTGTTGATCTTAAGTATCTTTACGTTGAGTATGACTCAACTGTATCATACGATCCAGGTCAAGTCACCAATTCCCAGGATCTACACTCCAGAATTTCCGCTGCAATTGAGTCATATTCAGACTCTGCAGACATTAACTCTTTTGGTGGAAGATTCAAGTACAGTAAACTCCTGTCCCAAATTGATAGAGTTGACTCTGCCATCACATCAAACATCACAAAGGTTGTAATGAGAAGGAACATGGTTCCTGCATATAATGCTCTTGCGAACTATGAGATTTGCTACGGAAACCAGTTCCATGCAGAACTAGAAGGATTTAATATCAAGTCTTCTGGATTTACCGTAGATGGTATTGAAGGTACACTTTATCTCACAGATGTACCAACAGTTTCTTCTGGAGGAACTGCTGCTACCAGTTCAACTGGTGCTACAAATATATTCTCAGCAAGACCAGTTCAGGTCAATGTAACGACAGGATCAATCTCAATCATCAGTGTAAGCAGCGACAATACGGTTAGAACAGTAATACCAAATGCAGGAACTGTTGATTATGTAAGAGGGGAGATTATCCTGTATCCAATCACGATTACATCAACAGTTCTGGAGAATAGAATTGAAATCTCGGTAATTCCAGAATCAAATGATATTGTCGCAAAAGAGAATCTTTATATTGTCCTAGATACTACAGGAAATAGCATCCTCTCACTCAAGGAGGACTTGATTTCGTCTGGATCTAATAGATCTGGTACGAATTATATACCACCATCAAGTTTCAACAGCAACAAAAAATACACAAGATAAGAAATGGCAGATAAAAAAGTAAAGATCTCTAATATTCTGGGCAGTCAGATCCCAGATTTCATTCAGGGTGAAAGTCCTCTGTTCAAGGAATTTTTAGAGCAGTACTATGCTTCAGAAGAGCATGAGTATGGTACAACTTATCTTGCCGACAATCTTGATGACTTAAAGGATATCTCTAAGATATCCGATATAGTATACGCTGCTATTCCAGTAGCATTAACTGAAGACACATATCACCTTGATGAAGTAATTAATGTCAATACGACTGAAGGATTTCCAGATACCTATGGTCTAATTAAGATTGACAATGAAATTATTACGTATACTGGAAAAACTGCAACTTCCTTTACTGGTTGTGTTCGTGGTTTTAGTGGTATATCCAAAATTGAAAGCAGCAACAATCCAGAATTTTTAACTTTTAGTGATACAGAAATTGATTATCACTATTCTGGTGCTACTGTCCAAAACCTTAGTTTGCAGTTTTTAGGACAGTTCTATAAAAAATTCAAGTATCAATTCTTACCAGGCTTTGAGAACAGACAGTTTAAGGATGTATCTGTAGAAAATATTCTCTCCAGAGCAAAAGATTTTTATAGTTCAAAGGGAACTGACACTGCATTGAAGATTTTATTCAATGTTTTGTTTGGGAAAAGTGTTGAGATATTGAAACCTTTTGACAATACTATTGTTCCATCAGAAGCAGACTGGAATGTTACTGACGATATTATTGTAGAAGCAATCTCTGGTGATCCAACTAAGTTAATTTCAACCACTTTATTCCAAGGATCCACTTCAAATCCTACTGCTACTGGAGCAATTTCTAACGTAGAAGAAGTATTTTTGGGAAATAAGAGGTATTTTAAACTCTTACTGTCCAATGATTCAGTTGTCAATACCTTTGATGTTAGCAAAAAGACCAAAGTAACCAGTCTGACTAGCACCGAAAGTGTAGTTACTGTAGATTCTACTGTCGGATTCCCAGAATCTGGAACATTTTACTACTTAGATTCCTTAGGTGAATACTCAGAAGCAACTTATACATCCAAATCATACAACCAATTCTTTGGTTGTGTCGGTCTTACAACTTCATTAGTAGAAAACACTCCAATTATTGGAGATCAATTTGTATATGGATTTGAAGATTTTGATACGGCAAGTGTTTGTCAAATGAGAATTGTTGGATCAATCAATGGATTCAACAGAAATGTAGGAAATACAAAATATTTTTCAGTTGGCGATGAAGTATCAGTAAAATATCTTGGTGAAAAAGTAGATCCCACTGATAAAAAGTTTAACAATTGGTTCTACAATAATGTATCATATACAGATGTTGAAGTAGTAGATCCATCTACAAATACAATTACAACAAAAGTAAGACACTTCTTACACAAAGGAGACAGAGTTAGTGTCTTAAGAAAGTCAACAAATGCAGTTGTAGTTGATAATGTGGAGGTTAATGATGTTTCTAGCGATTTGATATTCCAAATTTCTTCTGGAACACTACAATATGGTGTTGAGTATACTGTAAAGAAAAATATTACTTATGCCAAGTCAACTCTAAATTCAACTTCAGTACTGTCTAATATTCAGAATTCATTTACTGACGAAGAGAGAAACACTTATGTTGCGTTTTCTGGTCTGCCATCGTATGAGTCAATCCAGACAACTAACAGAGCAAAGACATTTACTTCCTCAGATATAAATCAGTCTTCGGATACTATAAACATTTCTCAGCATGGTTTCTTCAATGGTGAGAAAATATACTATCAATTAGTATCTGGTGTTTCTGGTATTGGAACTGGATACTACTATGTCAATAAAGTTGATAATGATAACTTTAAGTTGACATTAAGTCCATCTTCAATCTACACAAATTCAAATGTAGATCTGACTGGTATTGGTACTACAGATCAGCATATTGTAACTCCTGCCGATTTAGTTGGACTTAACCTTGAGAACCAGAACAACTTTAAGAGAATATACAGAAATCCAAAGCAAGTCAAAGAAAATAGAAATATTGTTGGTCCAATTGGTGTCGCATTGAATGGATTGGAACTTTACTCACCAATCTCAAAAGATTCTGTTTTCTATGGCCAACTTGAAGGAATTGCAGCATTAGAATCTGGTACTGGTTATGACATAAACAACCCACCAGAATTGCTAATAACTGATGACTCTGGTACTGGAGCAGTTGCTCATGCAAACTTCAGCGGACAAATTGAAGAGATTGTTTTAGAAACTAAAGGATTTAATTATTCAGAAGTCCCATCAGTCAACATCACTGGTGGAAATGGATCTGGTGCAGTCTGTGAAGCAAAAATGAGAGGTTACACTCATACTGTTTCATTCACTGACTTTGATGTAGACTTATCTACAGATAGCATCACATTATCAACCCCACACAAGTTCTTAGATGGAGAAGAGGTTGTTTATGTTGCGTCTGGTACTCCAATTGGCATTGGTAGCACAAACGTAGGATTCTCTACGACTAGACTGTCTGGTGATAACGTTTACTACATTGCGAAGAAGAGTGATACCTCATTCTCACTTGCAACAACAAAAGCAAGAGCCTTAGCAAAAACAAATCTGGTTGACTTTAATGCTTATGGTAACCAAGACCATACGATTAGATCAAAACAGGTTAGAACTATTATTGATAGAATCATTGTAAAGGATAGTGGATCTTCATATCAGAATAAGAAGGTAACTATTGATGCTCAGCAGTACCCACCTTCAGATCAGAGAGACTTATTCAGTACTTTTGTTGGTATTAACACTCATGATGATTATGTTTATGCAAGAAATCATGACTTTAAAAATGGTGATCAAGTTGTATACTCCGTAGATGGAACTGCAATTTCTGGATTATCTACAACCTCATACTATAAAGTTACAGTTGTTGACAGAGATAGATTCAAATTAAGTGATGCGGGAACTGCATCTACGATAACAAGCACAAACTACGATAGAAAGATATTCGTATCTTTGGGCGATGTTGGAGTAGGAACTCACACATTTGCATACCCAAGTATTCAGGTTGTAATTGATGGACTTGTTTCCATTGGATCAAGCACAACCATCCCATCACACTACAACGCTACTGCAACAGCAAGTGTTAAAGGTGGTGTAAGTGGAGCATTTATTCAGTCGGGTGGTGTTGGATTTGGTGTCACCGATATCATAAATTATGTGAGAAGACCAGCAATCCGACTCCTAACTGGTAAGAATGCAAACATCAAACCAATTGTTGGATCTGATGGCACTATAACTAGCGTATTCATTTCAAATGCTGGTTCAGAATACACTACTCCACCAAAACTGGAAGTTGTTGGTTCTGGATCATTTGCAAGATTAAAGGCAAATATTTCTGGTGGGCAGATTGTATCTGTAGATATTCTAGACGCAGGTAAGAATTATAAGGTAAGCGATACATCAATTAAGATTACCCCAACAGGTGAAGGTGCGAAGTTAAATGCAGAAATTCATGAATGGAAGTTCAATAATCTTAAGAGATATGAAAATGTCATTTCTGCCACGTATAGAGATACTGTTCAAGTAAGATCAGAAGTTCCTTCTAGAGGTAAGAAACTTTCTACCTTCTATCCTGGAAGATTCTACAGAAGTCTGCTTGATGACAACGTAGTATTGACTTCATCTGGTTATGAAGAAAAGACAACTGGTCTTGCTCATTCTCCTATCATTGGTTGGGCCTATGATGGAAACCCAATCTATGGACCATATGGAAATGGAAAGGCAATTCCAGATTCTTCTGGAACTGGCGGAGTCAAAAAGATCTATTCTAGTTACTCAGAAAATATAGTTTCAAACACTGGACTTAGACCTCCATTTGGTTCTGGTTATTTCACCCAAGACTACATTTATGATGCAAATGGTGATCTTGATGAGTACAATGGAAGATATATTGTCAACTTAGACTTCCCCAATGGAACCTATGCATATTTTGCAACTCTGGACTTAAATGATAACTTATCATATCCATATGTAACATTTAAGCATAGAAATGGAACTGATGAATTCAATTACAATGTATTAGTAGACCAATCTGATGCTCATACTAACAGTGGACTTTATAAGAGAAATGTATCGCACCTCGGATTAAATGAGGCATCAAGAAAATACCCATTCCTTTTTGATTCTCTGGATTCAAATCCAGTATTACAAGTAGAATCAATAGACTCTGCAAAAATTACTCAAATTGATGTTGTATCTCCTGGATCATCTTATAAAGTAGGAGAATCTCTTACTTTCAATCAGAATGAACTTGATTGTGTAATTAAAGAGGTGCTAGGTAAGACTATTGTATCAATAGCAACTTCTGATATCGTATCTGATAATGTTACATTCTCGGTCAAAGAAAATACAATTACTGGATTTACAACAGTCGCTCATAACTTTGTAAATGGAGACACTGTAGAAATCTCTGGAATCTCTTCTTCTCTGTATAAAGACTTAGAAGGATTTAGAGTTGTCGGAGTCAATACAATTAATGCTTCCCTGTCTGTTGCTCTTGGTACAACTTCAGTAACTGGACTCAGCACTTTTATTAGTATTTCCGAACCAACAAGCACTAAGAAATTTGAGAAGAATGATACCATCAAACTTGGTTCTGAGGAGGTCCTAATCACCTCTGTAGACCGTGTTAACAACAAGTATGGTGTCCTTAGGGCAAGGAATGGTACAACAGGTTCTGCACACACAGAGAGCACTCTCGTAACGAAACTTTCTAAGAAGTTTACGTTCAATGTAAACAAAAAATTAGAAAATAAGAATGTAGAAACAGGTTATTCACAATTCTTTAGTGCAACAGGTTCTGTTGGCATTGGAACAACGTATTCTTCTGTTGTAGTTGGAACTGCTGGAAGCACAAACCTTACAAAATCAATTCCACCAAGATCAATTTATCTCCCATATCATAGATTCAATACTGGTGATGAGTTATCTTATGTTTCGTACAGTGGAACTATTACTGCTTCATCCTCTGATGCATTAACTCCAACATTTAACTTAGATGCATTTGATAAACTGTACTGCGTTAAGTTGAATGATGAATATATTGGCGTTTCTACAGCAAAAGTTGGATTCACTACCAATTATGTTTATTTCACTGCTGTTACTGGAGATTCACACAGTTTTGAAGTCATCAAGACTAATTTAACTGGATCTGCTAAGAAAGTTTCTGCTACTGTAACCCTAGACACACAGCATTCACTGGCAGTTGGTGATTCAGTCAGATTAAATGTAAAACCAAGCAGAACACAAACCTTTAATTTTAAATTTAATAATTCAATCAAGAAACTTGTCGTAAATCCAGTTTCTTTTGCATCTACAGCAATTGGTGTTGGGACTACAAATTCATCCATCACTCTGAATAATCATGACTTCAATACAGGAGACATTGTTGTTTATGTAAACTCGGTTGGAATCGCTACTCCTCTCCAGAATAATGGAATCTATTATGTAATTAAGGAATCAGATGACACAATCAAGTTAGCTGAGACTAAGTATGATGCTTTATCATTCCCATATAATCACATTGGAATCACTACATATGGATCGGGAACTCATGAGATTTCCAAAATTAATCCAAAATTAGAATTCTATAGAGGAAACAATGTTGCTATTGCAGTATCTGATGGTAGTCTGGTAGACTATGATATCAATTTCTATACAGATAATCAATTTAAAACTAGATATGAGTCTGCATCAATTATCAAAAACGGAACATTTGGTGATTTAAACCCAAGTACTGTAATTTCCATTAGTGTTTCTGATACATTACCAGAAAGTCTCTTCTACAGAATAGAAGGTGATGACTTAAATTACACCAATACCTTCCCATCGTCTGCAAATACAGATGTTGACAATTACTCCTCAATTGATATTCTAAATTCCAAGTTCAATAAGTTGCACACTGTTTCTGGAATTGGAAGCACCACATTTGATTTTACTCTTGTCGGTAGTGCAGAAACAAACTCTTATACTTCCTCTGGATTTAGTTCTGCAATTTATTCAACTAACTCTTCAACAGAAACTGGTGGAATTTATTCAGTAAGGATTTCTAACTTTGGAAAACCAACAAAAACACTTCCACAATTAACTTCTATTGGTTCTACTACTGGATCAAATGCTTTGGTTTCAGTAAAATCAAATTCCATTGGAAGAATTGTTGATAGTAAAATCATTCATCAAGGATTAGAATTCACAGAAGATAGAACACTTACACCAAAAGCAGACTCAAATCTAGTACTGAATTTGAAAAATATATTCACTCTGAAGTCAGTTGGTGTAACCACTGGCGGTAAGAATTATACTGGAGCACCAACAGTCGTTGCGATTGGAAATTCTTCAATTCTAACCGATACAACTGTTCAAGGCAACTCAGTATTTTCAGTTGAAGTTCTATCCAGTGACAGTAATCTTTCAGAAGATCTTAGAGTAATCCCCACAAACAATTCAAATGGTGTTGGCGTAATCAACGCTACTTCGTCCTTTGCAGCGAATACATTATTCTTGAGAGCACCTATTATTGGATTTACAGAGTTCCCATTTGCAGTAAATGATGAAATCTATGTTGAAAATATTAAGATTACCAACTCTGCAGATGGATACAATTCAAGTGATTATGGTTATCGTAACTTTACCGTTACTGGCATCAATACTGTAAGTGGTTCTGAGAGTATTACATATTCTATTGCTGGGATTGGAAGCACTGGTGGATCATATGACCCAACTAGCACCTTCGGTAGAGTCATCAAGTCTAATAACTTAGCATCACTTCAACCAGAATTTGAAAAAGTCAAGTTCTTTGAGGGAGAAAAGATTACATCTGAAGATGGAAGTGCTACTGGTGTTGTTGCCAAGAATGGTTGGGACCCAGAGGCACAAACACTTAAATTGACCAATGTTATTGGAGAATTTGAAAAAGAAGACATTATTATTGGAGCAACAAATAACTTTAAATCAACAGTATCTGACATCTTCTCATTTGATTTTGACTTGAATGTTGGAAGTATTGTTGAGAATGAAAGCACTTGGAAAACTGATACTGGAAAATTAAATTATGATTTACAACGTATTCATGATAATGACTACTATCAAAGATTCTCTTACTCGGTAAGAGGTGAGGTTCCATATCAAAATTGGTCAGAACCAGTTAATAGTCTGACACACGTTTCTGGTTATAAGAATTTTGCTAATTTAGAAATCATCAATGGAATCGGAAACACAGTTGGAATGAGTATAACTGATACTCAGATTGATCTGAATGTTGAGGTTAATAGTTTGGCATCAGTTCATTCTATTACTCATTATGATCTTGTTTCGGAAGATACAACTGATCCTTCACTTTCCAAAATTGTTAAGTTTGATTCAAAAGTTATTACCGACTATAACGAATCAAGAACAAATAAAGTTCTCTTAATTGATGATATTAGTCCACAGTTTACAGGATTTGTAACTTCTACTGGTGGTGGAATCGTAGGACTTTCCACGTTCTCCCTCTTCACTGGTGGAGATACTTTATTCTACCATACGTTTGATCCTACAGGAATTGATACTTCTACATCAACAATTACAATCCCAAGACATAATTTCAATACTGGAGAGCAATTATTATATTCTCCAACAAATAATGATCTGAATAGTGGATCTTCCATTGGAATTGTCACTACAAGTTCACTAGGAATAGGCATAGGAACCACCAGTATCCTCCCAGAGACCGTCTATGCGATTAGGGTGACTGAAGATAAGTTACAACTCGCTATAGGTGCCTCAGAGGCGACTGCAGGAACTGCTGTTACATTTACCACACTTACTGGAATTGGACTCACACACAGTTTGGAAGTTGATAGTGACCTTGCAAACACAAGAACAATTATAACATTAGACAATATTATTCAAAGTCCAATAGCAAGAAAGGATGTTTCAGTCTCTCTGTCATCTGCTGTTGGTATAGGTTCCACTGTAGTATTCTTGAATGACGCTTCAAATATTGTAGGTAAGTCTTTACTTAAGATTGAAGATGAGATTATTAGAGTTGAACTCGTTGGTGTTGGTGCAACTAATTCTCTTGATGTGATCCGTGGACAAATGGGAACCGTGGCGGCGGCACATACTGTTGGCGCAGCAGTTACAGTTCTTTCTGGAGACTACAGAATCTACCATGGAAACATATACTTTACTGAATCACCATATGGTCCTGCTGGTATTGGAACACTTACGACTAGAACTTCATTCTCTGGAAGAGCATTCTATCGTTTGAATTATGGTACAAACCTGATCATTGATGACATTTCGGAATCATTTGATGGTGCAACTGATAAGTTCAATTTGACTTCAAATTCCCAAGCGATTAGTGGAATCCAATCTAGTTTTGGTGCTATTCTCATAAACAACATCTTCCAAAGACCTTTCTATGGTGATGTTGGATCAATCTTAGAATCTGATTATCAGATTGTAGGTACAGGTCAAACAATTGATTTTACTGGAACTGGTGTTGAAGATCTACCAAAAGGTGGAATCATCAATGAATTTGATGTTGGAATTGGAAGTGGTTATCAAGTACCAAGAAAAGCACTTGCGACAGCTGTTGTTTCTGCTGGCGGAACCATTCAATCTATTGGTCTCTCCACTGGAGGATCTGGATATATCAGTGTACCTAGAGTTTCTATTGCAGACACCCTTGGTGTTGGAGTTGGTGCCTCGGTAATTGCATCTGTTACCGCTGGATTGGTCACTTCATTCACAATTGCAGTTGCTGGTAGTGGATATACAAGCACAAATCCACCTCTTGTTATAATTGATGAACCAAAACCATACAAAAATATTCCACTCTCTGGCGGTCAAGGATCTGGAGCAAAGATGGATGTTGTTGTTGGAACTGGAGGAAGCGTAGTATCCTTTGATATTTCTGATCGTGGACTCGGTTATGAAATTGGTGATGTACTAACTCTGACTGAACTTCCTTTCCAAGTTGGAGTTGGAACAAGCAACTTTGAGATTACTGTTAGAAATAGATACCAGAACAAGTTCTCTGGATGGACATTTGGACAGTTGTTGGAATTAGATGACTTTAGTAATCTATTCAACGGATTCAGAAAGTCATTCTTGCTCACAAGAACTATCATCAACAAAGAATACTATAGTATAGTTGCACAAAGTGGATCTGGAATTATTCTTGAGAATAACCTCATGATATTCTTGAATGATGTTCTCCAGAAACCAGGACAGGATTACACATTCAGTGGTGGAACTCGCTTAACATTTAAAGAGGCACCAAAACCAGGAAGTAAACTAAAAGTATATTTCTATGTTGGTTCTTCTGGTGATTATATTGAAGTTAATATTGACGAGACAATCAAACCTGGAGATAGATTGACTTTACAATCCCAAGATAATGTTCCACAGCAAGGAGAGAGAATCATTTATGAATTAATTGCATCAGATACTGTAGAAACCCAAAACTATAGTGGTGTTGGCATTATAACTGATACTGCATTCACAAGACCAACTATTTGGACTAAGCAAACTTCTGATTTGATCATTGATGGAGAAAAGGTTTCTAAGGAAAGAGATTACCTTGAACCACAAATCTATCCAAACACAAATATTATTGCATCTGTTGGATCAACTGATACTAAGATGTACGTGAAGGATCCATACTTGTTCAGCAGAATTGATGACCTTGGTCAAACTCTTAATGACATCATTATTGTTGGATTGGGAACAACAGCAGTCACAGAAGTAATTAAGACTGTAACATATCAAGGTGATTATGGATTAGTTATCGGTATTGGCACCAGTGCCACGGGCATTAATACTACTTCGCCAATGCTTGAGATTGATTTGATTCCACATCCAAATATCTATAGCACCAGTCCAAATAATTCTCAGGTATCTAAACCTGGAATTTCAACAGGTGACTACTTTGTCTTAGAAAATACAATACTTGGAAGTGGAGTTACATCAATTATTGATGATGTATCTAACGTTGTTGCTATTGGAAATAGTTTCATTGATAACGTTTATTATGCAAGCAAAGTTACTTCAATTGGAAGTTCTTCAATTCGTGTTTCAGTAAACGTAGATTCCTTAAATGGAATCAATACCTCAACCCTTCCAACCGATTTGGAAAGATTTGGTAATTACACCTGGGGTTCTATTGATATTTCATCTAGATCAACTACAAACTCTAGAGCATTTGAGTTTTACAATCAAAATGGTTTAGTTGGAATTGAAACTTCTGCACATGTTTCTAGAATTCTCCAAATGAGATTAGCTTATTAATTTAAGTATAAATAGTCAAAAATCGCACTGACATGCCAGCTATAATCACTGACCAATTTAGAATATTAAACGCTGAGACTTTTGCAAAGAGTTTCACAGGGATTGGTACAACCACAAATTACTACTATACATTCCTGGGACATCCAAATCCCACTAATGTAGATATTGATAATTATGGAGATTCTAATTGGTCAACTAGTCCCCCAGACCCAAGAGATTCATTTGAGCAAGAAGACTCATATCATGATAGTATGCTCTTCCTCAAGAGAGTAACTGCAAGTGATGTTTCTAGAATTGTCACAAGATATACCTGGCAGTCTGGTATAACTTATGACATGTACAGAAATAACTATGATATTGATAATGCTGCGGCACAGACAAATGCAAAAACACTGTACGAATCTCGTTTCTATATCGTAAATTCTGAATACAAGGTTTATATTTGTTTAAACAATGGTGCGAACCCAGACTACCCAAATGGACAAAAGTCTCTGAATGAACCAAACTTCGTAGATACTATTCCACAACAAGCAGGAAATGGTGCGGATGGTTATCTTTGGAAGTATCTCTATACTATTACTCCATCAGATATTATAAAGTTCACAACTGATAATTATATTCCACTTCCAAGCAATTGGGGAGACGCTAATACAGAGGCAGTAAAAAATGCTGCAGTTGAAGGGAAATTAGAAACGATTGTTATCAAAAATAGAGGTAGTGGATATTCTCTGAGTGGAGGTTCATCCACGGGAACAGTTTCAAATATTCCAATTCTTGGTGATGGCACTGGTGGATTTGCTTCAGTGTCAATTACTGGTGGAGAAATCACCAGTGTTCAGGTCACGAATGGTGGGTCTGGATATACTAAAGCACTTTTGAATTTTAGCACTACATCATCTGGATCGGTTGCAGTTGTAAGTGGAAGTGGTGGTCTTTTTGAGGTTATCATTCCACCAAAAGGAGGTCATGGTAAAGATATTTACCGTGAACTCGGATCACACAGAGTTATGGTCTACTCCAAGTATGATTCTGATCCAGATTATGTGATTGGAAATACCTTCTCTCGTGTTGGTATCGTAAAGAATCCAATCACTTATGGAAGTCAGACGGACATAATAAATACTTCTACCGCAACCAATCTTGGGGCGTTGAAGTTGAGACCAATTGGTGCTGGCAATACGTCAGACACTTTATATCCTGAGAATGCTTTAATTACACAAACTGTTGGTGTTGGGTCTACTGCCGTTGGTTATGTTGCTTCCTGGGACAAAAACACAGGAGTCTTGAGATATTACCAACCAGTCGGTCTTTCTACATTATCAACATATAATTATAAACTTTATGATTTTGTTGGTGCTGCAGCAACGGTGAATTGTACATCTATTACTGGAGCAGCACTGATACCAGATACAACTTTTAATGCCAACACCATTCAAGTTGGCGGAAAAATCATAAATCTGGGTCAAACATTTACTTCAGGAAAAGCAAATCCAGATGTAAAGAAATATTCAGGTGAAATTATCTATATTGACAATAGAGCACCTATAACGAGATCATCCTCGCAAAAAGAAGAAGTAAAAATTGTAGTAGAGTTCTAAGAACATGACCCAGAACACCAATTTAAATGTCTCTCCATATTTTGATGATTTTAATGAAGACAAGAACTATAATAAGGTTCTGTTCAAGCCTGGATATCCAATCCAGTCTAGGGAATTAACTACATTACAATCAATTCTTCAAAACCAAATAGAAAAATTTGGTCAACACTTTTTCAAAGAAGGATCTGTCGTCATTCCTGGCGGCACTTTTTATGACGATAACTATTTTGCAGTAAGAATAGATCCAAACTTCCTAAGCGTTCCAGTTTCATCTTACATTAGTTACTTAGTCAGCAATAATATTGAGATTGAGGGACAAACTTCTGGAGTAAGAGCAACCGTTGTCAACAGTCTGACCTATCTTGAGTCGGAAGATGGTTATGATACTCTTTATGTGAAATATACAAGATCAGGAAGTGATGGAATCACTAAAGTTTTCCAAAATGGAGAAAACTTAATCACTCTTTCTGATATTAATTTCTCTTCTACATCAATCAGCGCAAATAATCAATTTGCAAGATGTATTGTTTCGGATTCTACTAAAATTGGATCTTCTGCCTCGCTCAGTGAGGGTGTATTCTTCATTAGAGGATATTTTGTAAAAGTTCCATCCTCAACCATAGTATTAGACCAATATAGCAACAGTCCAAATTATAGAGTTGGTCTTACAATCACCGAAGAGATTGTCACTGCCTCTTCACAAAACTCTGATCTGTATGATAATGCTCAGGGATTCTCCAATGAATCAGCACCTGGTGCAGACAGATTTAGAATTACTGCATCTCTCAGCAAAAAACTGTTAACTGACACAAATGACTTAGATTTTGTGGAGTTAATGCGTGTTGAGAATGGTGTATTGCAGACTTTTGTCAATAAGACTGATTATAACATATTCAAAGACGAATTAGCAAGAAGAACTTATGACGAGTCTGGAGATTACTACGTAAAACAGTTTGCACTGGACGTTAGAGAGTCTCTGAACGATAGAATTGGAAATAATGGAGTATACTTAGATACTCAGACAACTCAAAATGGCAATACACCATCTGATAAAATCTTTACAATTCAAGTTTCTCCTGGAAAGGCGTATGTAAGGGGATTTGAAATTGATAAAACTTCTACAACTTCCATTGATGTAGTAAAACCAAGAACTACAAAATCAAAAGAGAATGTCAGCCTTCCCATTAAGATTGGTAATGTTATTGATGTTGAAAACGTATATGGATCACCAACAATTGGATTCTCCACAACATATTCTGTAGATTTACATGATAGAAGACTTGCGGATACTGGACTTCTTGAAGGAAGTTCCACACAAATTGGTAAAGCAAGAGTATTTGACTATAATCAAAAGAATATCACTGGAGTCAGCACAACAACTTATGAAGTAAGACTTCTTGATATTCAAACTTTTACAAATATCACCGTTGGATTTGCAATTACTGTTGCAGCAGACGCATATGTCAAGGGTAAGTACAGTGGTTCTAATGGTTTTGTTGCTACTGCAGTAAGTGGTGGAACTACTATTTCACTTCAAGACGTAAAAGGCGAATTCCAAATTAACGAACCATTAGAAGTTAATGGTCTGGACGTAGGAAGAAACATTACTGCAGTTAGGGACTACGATCTAGCAGATGTGAAGGCAATTCACAAGGCAGTTGGAGTTTCTACTTTTGCTGCTAACGTTGCACTTAATAGAGAGAAGAAGTCATTTACTGAGACAAGTCAATTCACTGTTACATCAGGTGGAACTGTCACATCAACCTCAGTATCTGACTTTAGAGATTCTGTAAAGGTTGGAGATATTGTTAGATACTCCGAATCTGGTGCCACTCTGCCAACTCTGAACAGAGTGACTGCAGTGACCGAATCTAACTTTACAGTTGCTGGTATTGCATCAGTCACTGGCGTTTGTGATGGTGGAGTAACACCATCAAACTTAACTACGACTGATCTTGACATTCTCATTCCATCGTTAGATGTAAATGTAGACCCAGGATATAGAGTCAAGTTACAAAATAAGTATATCTCATCTATTAATCTTTTAGATAGTTCATATATTGTAAGAAAGCAACTTACAGGAAACATAACTGGAAGCACATTTACTTTCCAGTTAAGTGGATTGGGTGATAATGATCTTTATTTTGAACCATTTACGGAGAGCAACTATATCTTAACTTGGGAATCTGGACAGAAAGAACTTATTCGTGCTGCTCAAGTAACTTTCAGCACAGATCTGAGAGAAATGACAATTGTTGCATTGTCTAGAACTGGAAATGCTACTTTAACTGCTGCTTGCAGAAGAAGCAAATTAACATCCAAGTCCAAGTCAATTCAGAGATGTTCTAACTTGATTGTTGATAGATCCAAGTATCAGGGATCTGGAATTGGATCAACTACATTTGGCGATGGTTTAACCTACAACACTGTTTATGGAACCAGAGTACAAGATAATGAAATCTCATTGAATGTTCCTGATATATCAAGAATTCTTGCAATTTTTGAATCAAATGACACATCAAATCCAGATCTTCCTTCCATTGTAGTTTCTTCCCAGAGCGATACATTTACCAATAATGTCATTGTTGGCGAGCAATTTATAGGAAGTGCCTCTGGTGCAGTTGCTCGTGTTGTTGATGTTGTAAGTGGAACTCAGTTAAACTTTGTCTATGAAAACGATAGATTCTTTGAATATGGAGAATCAGTCACACTAAAGACCTCTGGAATTACAGCAACAATTAGTACTTTACTTGCTGGCGACAGAAATATTTCCAAAAACTACACATTAGACGATGGTCAAAGACTTGAGTTCTGCGATTATGGTAAAATTATTAGAAAGAAAAATATTGCAGAACCAACTAGAAAATTAAGAATCATTTTTGATTACTTCACAAATAATGAAAGTAGTGGAACCATTGAGTCAGTCAATAGTTACAACTCTTTAGATTACTCTATTGACATTCCATTTGCCATTGATAGAAGAGCATCAGATTTTATTGACATCAGACCAAGAGTAGATGCTTATTCAACTGCATCAACTAATTCCCCATTCTCTTTTGCTAGCAGATCATTCTCTAGTTCTTCTTCTGAGACTGTAGTTTCAGACAAAACCATCGTTGCTGATTATTCATATTATCTTGGTAGAGTTGATAGACTGTACTTGACAAAAGATGGTATCTTTGAAGTTAAAAAGGGAGAACCAGCAGAATATCCAAAGGCACCAACTGCAAACAGTGAAGGTTTTGAAGTTGCTGTCATTTCTATGACTCCATACGTCTTCAATGCAACCATTGATTCTAGCGTGAAGACTATTCCACATAAGAGATTCACGATGAGTGATATCGGTGGACTTGAGAGCAGAATCAAGAATCTTGAAGAGTATACAACACTGTCACTGTTAGAAACAGATACTAAGAATCTTTCAATTAAGGATCCAAATACTGGATTGGATAAATTCAAGTCTGGTTTCTTTGTTGATAACTTCAGAAATCACAGAACTCATAATCTCAGTGGTGAGTCATTCTTTGATATTGATACGCAGAGAGGTGAGTGCAGACCTAGATCTGCAGAAAGAAACGTATCACTTACGTTTGAAACTAAATCATCCCTGTCTGACCCAGTGAATGCAGACTATCGTTGGATTGAAGACTTTGAAGACTCAAATATCACCAGAGGGGGAACTGGATTAACAATTGCATACAGTGAAGTTGAATTTGTAAATCAACCACTGGCAACCAGAACAGAAAACCTGAATCCATTCCACATTGCACTCTTTGTTGGATCAATTACTCTGAATCCTGCTTCCGATTTCTGGATGGAAGAGGTTATCCTTGCAACTCCAGACGTTGTTAAGATTACCTCACCATTTGATGGCATGGCATCTCTTCTTGGCGTTGAAGATCGTGAGAACGGTGGCATGGCTGCAAGTTATTGGAATTCTCATGAACAAACTTGGACTGGTAGAGAACTTATCAAGGAAGAAGTTCTTAGAGATGAGGAAGTTGGAAGAGAAACAATTTCTGATGTAACTTTAAGAGGTAATGGAATCAGAAGAATTACTACTGATGCAGTAACTAGAGAAGTTGAAACTCTTAATACGTTCAATGAAACTGGTATTGATAGAGAGTTTGGATTTGAACTGACTGCTGGTGAAGAAGTTGTAAGTCTTGGTAATAGAGTCGTTGGAGTAGATGTACTCTTCAATTGTAGATCAAGAAATATTGAAGTTGTTGGTAAGAGACTGAAACCAAACACAAGATATTTCGTTTTCATGGAAAACGTAGATCTGTCACAATATGCAGTTCCAAAGTTCCTCCCAATTACAATGGTAAGAGGATCATTTGCAACTGGAGACATTGTTGATACGGTAACCCCACCTGGTTCATCTACTGCAAGCATCCGAGTTCGTTTGGCACAACCAAACCATCTGTTTGGACCATTCAATAACCCAAGTGATACTCGTGGTTCCACAACTCAATACTCTGGAACCAGTTCACAGTTGAACATTGATACTGCTGGTCTTGCATCTCAGACAAGACCCGATCACCTTGGTTGGGTAAAATCTGGTAGCAAACTCGTCAATACAACAGGAACTGCAGAAGCAACTGTAGATAATATTCAGTTAATTTCTGATGATGAAGGAAATCTGATTTTCTCACTCCATATTCCTGATCCAAAAGTCGCAAGTAATCCTAAGTTCACCACGGGAAGCAATACCATTAGACTCACTACGAGTTCTGTGAATGCGAACAGACTTGATCCAGGTGAAAGTTCCGCCGAAGCAGTATTTACTGCTACAGGATATGCACAGAATGTACAAGAGCAGACCTTATCAATTAAGACTGCAGATGTAGAGAGAAAGCAGATTGGAAGTGATCAACCAATCACAAGAGTCACCCAAGAATTTGAAGAGGAAACTATTGTCACACAGGAAACCAGAGACACTGGATGGTATGATCCTCTTGCACAATCATTCTTGGTTGATAGAAACAAGAGTCAAGATGGAGTCTTTATCACTGGTGGTGAAGTTTTCTTCAAGACAAAGGATGACAACGTTGCAGTAACGGTTCAAATTAGAACCATGAGAGATGGAACACCAACAACTACTATCGTTCCATACGGAGAAGTTAACATTAAACCATCTAATGTACAACTCTCAGATGACGGAAGTGTTCCAACAAGATTCACATTTGACACCCCAGTTTATCTTCAAAGTGGTTACGAGTATGCATTAGTTCTTGTTGCGCCAACAGAGAAATACTTGGCATTTATTACAAGAATGGGTGAAGAGGATCTTCTCCTCAAGACTGTATACAACAGACAACCATATCTGGGGTCACTCTTCAAGTCACAAAATAGTTCAACTTGGACTCCAAGCCAACTTGAAGACCTTAAGTTCAAACTCTTTAAGGCGAAGTTCGTAACTAACACTCCATCGTTTGTCAAGTTCTACAATAACGAACTTCCTCTCGGTCTGATTAGAAAGACCAATCCAGTTGTTGCATATTCTAAGAGACAATATGTATCAATTGCAAATACAAACACTGTATTTGATCAAGGAAATACAATCACACAAGGAAGTAATAGTGCAAATGTATTTTCCTCTGGAGGACCAATTGAACTCGGTACTCTTTCAACAACTCTTGCATATGCAGGAATTGGTTTGACTGACGGAACATTTACTGGAGTTGGTTTTGAATCCTTAACTGGATTTGGTAATTCTTGCCTTGCAACCATTACGGTTTCAAGTGGTGCTGTTTCCTCAATTGATGTTACAAATTCTGGTTCTGGTTATGCAGTTGGAGATCTCTTACTTGCAAATCAAATTGGAGCAACTGGTACTGGAGTCAGAGCAATTGTAGGAATTGTAACTCAGACAAACTTACTTGTTGTTGATGATGTTAGCAGCAATATTGTTGCTGGCACTGCAATGACCCACTATAACTCCAGTGGAACTGGTTCTATAATCTCTGCACCAACTTCCGTTACAAATGATTCAATCAGAGACGGATATACAATGCTGTTTGATCACCATAATCATGGTATGCACGCAAGCACAAACAAAGTTAAAGTAGTTAACTTCGCAAGTGATGTTGCACCAACTTCACTCTCTTCGGCAATTGATGACGACACGACAGTTATCACCGTTGCAGATGCAACCGAATTTGCCAACTTTGAGGGTTCACCTGTTGGTGCTGCCAATACTGGATACCTCAAGATTGACAAGGAAGTCATTTCTTACAACACTGTCTCTGGAAATGATATTACGATAACAACTAGAGTTATTGATTCAAGTCTGAAGTCAAATCATGCTCAAAATGCTGCGGTCTATAAGTACGAATTCAATTCAATCTCTCTCCGCAAGATTAACAAAGAGCATGATATGGATCCAAGAGATAAGACATTCAATAGTTATTATCTCAAGTTAGATGATACCAATAAGACCTTTGGTTCTACAAAGTCTGGCGGCGGCAATGCTCTGGAAGTTTCACAAAACATTCCATTTGAATACATTGATCCACAGTTTAACATGATTACGCCATCTGGCACTAATGTTACCGCAAGAATTAAAACAACTTCTGGAACAAGTATCAGTGGATCTGAGGGATCATTCCAAGACAAAGGTTATGAAAGTGTTTCATTGAACAACTTAAATCGTTTAGATGACCCAAGAATCATTGCATCTAAGGTCAACGAGTATAATTTACTTGGAGATTCTAAGTCATTTGCTATTGAACTTGCACTTTCAACCACAAAAGAAGATGTATCGCCATTGATTGATCTTGACAGAGCAAACGTCATTGTAATCAGCAACCTTGTTGATAACAAAGTAACTGATTTTGAAACAGACAGTAGAGTCAGAATTCCTGGTTCTGATCCAAACTCTGCAATCTACGAAACACAAAAGATTCTCCTTGAATTCCCATCCAATTCACTTTATGTCCAGTTTGATGGACATAGAGAAGCAGAAGGAGATATCCGTGTATTCTACAAACTTTTCAGAAGTGATGGTTCTGATGCTCAGCAAGTTTACATTCCATTCAATACTGACGGATCACCTGATAAGACAGTAAATCCAAACCAAACTGAAAATGGTTTCAGTGAGTACAAGTTTACTGCTGAAAATACCCCTCAGTTCAGTGGATTCATGATCAAGGTTGTAATGACTTCAACGAGTCAGGCAAAACCACCAAGAATCAAAAACTTCAGAGCAATTGCATTAAGATCATTCTCAGCAAATGAATAATTACATCAAAGTGGAGTCTGATACCTCTTTAGTTAGAGATTCAAACTCCAACGCAATTATTAACCAAAATAAGAGCGAGTATGAAAAATTTATGAGACTTTCTGAGACAAAATACAGAGAGAAGATGGAGATGAAAACTCTCAAAAAAGATGTTGAATCACTAAAGGGTGATTTGGCAGAGATAAAATCTCTTCTTCTTTCTATTGTGAATAAATGATTTATAAATATCTAGAGAAAGATCCTATCTGATTGTAGTAATGGCAGCATATGTTAGCAATATCGTAATAGATATCGGTGCTGATTTTAATCAGACCTTTAATCTTGAAAACTCAGCAAATGCTCCTTTGGATTTAACATCATATACTGGTTCTTCAAAAATGAAGAAACATCCTTCATCATTAACAACCGCTGCCACCTTTTCAGTTTCATTTCCCAATGCTACTCAAGGTCAATTGAAAATATCTCTAGGATCAACTGCGACTACTAGTCTAAAACCAGGAAGATACGTTTATGATATTTTGTTGGATGATGGTTCTATTAAGACTAGAGTAGTAGAAGGAAGTGCCATTGTTACCGCTGGAGTCACAACTAGTTAAAAAATATGGCAGACATTAAAGTAAGAGTTGGATCTCAAAATGCAGTAAAAGTCCTATCTTCCTTTTCTGGAAGTGGTGGATCGTTAGGTGGTTTATCTGATGTTGATATTTCTGGTGGTTTGTCTAACGGTATGGTTTTAGTTTATAATTCTTCAACATCAAAATGGGAAGCAACTTTAGAACTAACACCAGGCAGCACCCAAAATTTGGACATCAATGGAGGAAATTTTTAAGCCATGGCAAGTATTATAAGAGTAAAAAGGTCTACAGGCACATTAGCTCCTGCTAGTCTCAATTTTGGTGAACTTGGTCTTACAGTTGGAGTAGGTACTCACGGCAATAAAGGCGGAAGACTATTTGCTGGAGACAACTCACAAAACGCACAAGTAGTCGGTGGTAGATATTATACCGACCTCTTAAGTATTGCACCAGGACTTGTTGCTGGACAAGCAAACCCAACAACTGCGTCAAATGGTTTTGTTGCAATTCTTGATCAGAACAGAAAAGTTGATCAATGGAATGTAGATAATATCACCATAGATGGAAATACCATTTCATCTACAGATACAGATGGAGATATTAACTTAGATCCAAATGGAACTGGTGAAGTTTCAATTCCCGATGACACATATCTCACTTTTGGTACTAGTAAGGATACCAAAATCAGATATGATGAAACAACGGATGATAGACTTGAGGTAGAGGGTGCTGATTGGAACTATGCAGATGGTGTAGCGATCAGCATTAGTGATGTAACTGCATCATCAAGTCCAACTACTGGAGCACTTACCGTAACTGGTGGTGTTGGATTTGCAACTGACTTAAATGTTGGTGGTGCTGTAGATATTGACTTTGATCTGAATGTTGACGGTGGAGACATCACAACAAATCAGGCAACGTTTAACTTACTTAACGCAAATGCAACAACAGTAAATGCATTTGGTGCGGCTACAAATATTGATATTGGTGCTGCCACTGGCACAATGTCAATTAATAATGCAACTGTTGACCTTGATGGAGATCTCAATGTTGATGGTGGAGACTTAACCACCAATCAAACGACCTTTAATCTCTTAAATGCTAATGCAACTAATGTAAATGCATTTAATGCTGCTACCGATATCCTTATCGGTGCAACAACTGGAATTGCTACTATTAGAAATGCTACAGTTGATCTTGATGGAGATTTGAATGTTGATGGTGGGGATATTACTACCAATCAGACAACATTTGGACTTTTAGATACCAACGCCACAACAATTAACTTCGGTGGTGCTGCAACTACAGTTGATATTGGTGCTGCAACTGGTCAAGTAACTATTGTATCTGCAGATGAAGCAACTAGTGTTAATAGTGGTGCATTAGAAGTTGAAGGTGGTGTTGGAATCGCCAAGAACCTCCATGTTGGTGGCGATTTTGTACTCGGTGGAAACCAAAATGTAACTGGAGTTACTACTTTCCAGAATAATGTAATTATTCAGCAAAATCTTACTGTACAAGGTAACACTACCTTAGGAAATGGTGCTGCTGATCAATTAGAAATTACTGGTATCACAACGATTACTGGTAATATCACTCACGTTGGTGGATTTGATAATACTGGTGGAGCAACGTTTGATAATGTTGGAATTTCGTCTAACGTAATTTCAACTAGAGCTGGTGGTGGAAATACCCTCTTCATTGACCCATTCCCCGATGGACTGAGCAATGAGGGAACGGTTATCATCAAAGGCGACCTGCAAGTTGATGGTACTACAACCACAGTTAACTCGAGTTCAGTCACAGTCAACGAACCAATCTTTAATCTTGGAGACGTAACTAGTGTAAGAACTGTCATGGCGACAGTTCAAAGTGGTGTTTCTACCGTTACCGTTGATTCCGTTGTTGGGATTAATACTGGAGATATTCTTACAGTTGCAAATATTGATGCTGCTGGATTCTCAACTGTTACAAGTTATGATGGTTCCTCTAAAGTAATTACATTTAGTGGTACTACTACTGCTGGTATCAATACAACGACTCAAATAACGGTCACACATGCATTTGATACCAACACTGACCGTGGTATCTCGTTTGACTATAATACAAGTTCAGGAACAGGAAACAATAAGGTAGGTTTCTTCGGTTTTGATGACAGTTCAATTGCTGATAGCACAGTAACTGCACTGACTCATGGAACTCATGCTGATGATAGCAGAAGATGGACTTATATTCCTGATGCATCTGTCTCAAATAGTGTAGCATCTGGAACAAAGGGATTCCTTGATGTTAAGGGTATTTACTACCAGTCTGGCGATTTCTCAACTAATGGTGTTGTATTCTTTGATGATTCTGGATTACAGAGATCAACAAATGCACCTTCTGATGGATCTAATACCAAAACATCCACTCAAATTTTGACCGCAGTTACTGAAATTACTCTTGCACTTCCTTCAACTGCAACTATTGCTGCTGGTGCTCAAGTAACTCAGCAAAACAATAGTTCTGCATATGGTGTTTGTAAGACAACCATTACTGCTGGAAGCACTTTAACTCTGATTGGAGTTCAAGGAACATTCAACACAACAGATGATCTGGTTGTTGATGGAGTATCAATTTCAATTACTCCAAGCACCGTCACAACGGTTTACACTAGCAAACCAATGTGGACTGACACTTTAGATGGAGGAACCTTCTAGACTTATGAATAGTGAAGTTGATGTGAATATTTTGATCAAGAATTATCATTCTAAACTTTCATCTCTAATTAATCAAAATATTCTTCTAGAATCCAAATACGAATCTCTACAAAGAGATTACGATGAGTTGAAAACCCAACTTGATAACATTGGTCCAAATAAATATCAGGAAGCAGGTATCGAAGAATGAGTCAACCAACAACTAGACAAGGTTTAATTGATTATTGTCTAAGGAGACTTGGATATCCTGTTTTGGAAATTAACGTGGATGATGATCAGATTGATGATCTCGTTGATGATGCAATTCAGCATTTTCAGGAATATCACTTTGATGGTATTGAAAGGGTATTCCTGAAGCACCAGATTACAGAAGCAGAAAAAAATACACTCAAAACTGGCATAACAACCACTACTGCAACATCAACAGTTGGTATTACAACAGTAACTTGGGATCAGAACACAAACTTTTTACAACTACCAGATTATGTTCTTGGAGTCAATCAAGTCTTCAAGATGGACAATAGCACAATCTCTAGTGGGTTGTTCAATTTGAAATATCAATTATTCCTCAATGACCTTTACTATTATGGAGCACTTGATCTTTTAAATTATGCAATGACAAAAACGTATCTGGAAGATCTCAGCAGATTGATCACTCCAGATGTACAGTTACGTTTCAATAAGAAGAGACATAGATTATACCTTGACATTGACTATGCAAGTTTTAGTTCAGACACTTACATCGTTCTTGACTGTTATAGACTTGTAGATCCATTAGAAGCAGATAAAGTATACAACGACTGGTGGTTGAAAAAATATCTTACAGCCTTGATTAAGAGGCAGTGGGGACAAAACTTAATTAAATTCCAAGGTGTTATGCTTCCAGGTGGAGTTCAACTCAATGGAAGACAAATTTATGATGATGCAATCAGAGAAGTTGAAGAGTTAGAACAGGAACTCAGAGATACATACGAAATGCCACCTCTTGACATGATAGGATGAAGTTATGCCACTCAACTCATATTTCCTTCAAGGGTCACAAAGCGAACAAAGATTAGTACAAGACCTAATCAATGAGCAATTAAAAATTTATGGGCAAGATGTAGTTTATCTTCCCAGAAAAATGGTCAACAAGAAGACCATTCTAAGAGAAGTTGTAGCATCAACATTTGATGATTCATTCAGAATGGAGGCATATCTTCTCAACTACCAAGGTTTTGAGGGTAGTGGAGATATTCTATCAAAATTTGGTGTACAGACGACTGATGCTGTTACCTTCATTATTTCAAAAGAAAGATATGAAGATTTCATTTCGCCATTTCTTATAAACCAATCAGACATTCAATTATCAACTAGACCACAAGAAGGAGATTTAATATATTTCCCACTTGACAATACAATGTTTGAGATCAAGTATGTTGAGGGTAAAAAACCATTTTATCAACTAAACAATCTATATGTGTATCAGTTGAGTTGTGAGGTAATGGATTATGCTCTTGATGATAATATTGACACAAGCATTGAAGAAGTAGATGAATCTGTAGTTGATTTTGGTTATATTACGAAGTTGACCCTTGTTGGTGCTGAAGCGTCAACAGCATCTGTAGACGTACAACTTGCAAAGACATTGAGTGTGCTGCAGACTGGAAAATCTGTATCTGCAATTGATTTGATTAATGATGGAACAGGTTATACGGTTCCACCACTAATCGGAATCGCAACTGCACCATCTACGGGCATCAATGCTACTGCTGTTGCGATCATGACCAGTAGAACTGGTCAGGTTGGGTCATCCATTGATAGAATTGAAATTACAAACCCTGGATTTGGTTACACTGAAGCACCAATAATTACTATTCGTAGTCAAAATGCGTTCGGAACTGGTGCAGCTGCAACAGCAATTATCAATGAAGGTTCCTTGGGTGCAATCACAATCAACGATGGTGGTGGTGGTTATGGTACAACTCCAGTCGTATCAATCAGTACTGCACCTTCTGGTGGTATAAATGCATCTGCATCTGCAGTGGTCAATACTCTCGGTGAAGTAAGCGCAATTAGATTCACAAATGCTGGCGCAGGATATACACTTGCACCTACTATTAGTATTTCTTCACCAAACACTGGTGGAATTGGAACTGGAGATTATCTCTTCAAAGAGTTAGTCAGAGGAGTCTCTACTGGCACAACAGCATACGTTGCAGAATGGGATTCTGATGTATCAATACTCAAGGTCACCACTGTTTCTGGTAACTTTGCACTTGGTGAAGTATTAGTTGGTATTGGAACAACTCAAAATGGTTCTGATGCAAGTTATACCATCAAGAGCATTTCAACTCAAGATGAATATGATACTTTTGCAGAAAATATAGAAGTAGAATCAGAAGCAGATGCAATTTTGGATTTCACCGAAAAGAACCCATTTGGCGAATTCTAAATAGTTAGTATACACTGACACAATATCATGTTAGGAACATATCACTATCACGAGATTATAAGAAAGACAATCATTGCTTTTGGCACTCTCTTCAACACGATTGAGATCCGCCATAAAAAGCAAGATGGGTCTGCTTATTCTACTATGAAAGTTCCTATTGCATATGGACCAATTGAAAAGTTCCTGGCAAGACTTGAGCAGAAACCAGATATCAGAAAAAGAGTTGCTATTACTCTTCCCAGATTAGCATTTGAATTATCTAGTATTCAATATGATAATACTAGAAAGGTTGCAACAATGCAAACTTTTAAAACTTTTACAAAAGATGGGACAAAACTTGCAAAGAAAGTCTTTATGCCAGTCCCATATAATTTGGGATTCAGACTTTCAATCATGTCACAATATAATGAAGATGCACTGCAAATTATAGAACAGATTCTCCCAATTTTCCAACCATCATTTAATGTGAGTGTTGATTTAGTAGAATCAATTGGAGAAAAGAGAGATATCCCAATGGTTCTTGATTCTGTTTCCTTTGATGATAATTACGAGTCTGGTTACGATGAAAAGAGGGTCATTATTCATACTTTAGACTTTACTGCAAAGACATATCTGTTTGGTCCTATTGCCGATAGTTCAGAAGGACTCATCAAAAAGGTACAAATTGATTACCACACCAGTACAGATAAAGCAACTGCAAAGAGAGAACTTAGATACGTTGCTGAACCAAGAGCAATTAAAGATTATAATGATGATGCAGCAACTACTCTTGCAGAAGACATCAATAGCACTGTGACTAAGTTCCAAGTCACAAATGCTTCAAGTCTTGCAGTAGACAGTTACATCGCAATTCAAAACGAATTAATGTATATCAAGGAAATTGACAATGAAACGATAACTGTTAGAAGGGCTGAAGATGGATCAATTAGTGATTCCCACATCCAAGGAACTGCAATTGATGCAGTCAATAGTGATGATGATGCACTAATTGAAGTTGGAGACGACTTTGGGTTCAGTGAAACTCGTTATGATTTTGGTGATGGAAGATCTTATAGTACGACTAAGGGAGTAGATGTATGAGTGAAAAATTTGAAAAGATAAGTCAATCCTTAGATGTAGAGGTCACTGCTAATGAAGTGGTGAAAGAAACTAAGAAGCAGTTAGCAGAGATTCAGAAAAAAAGTGACTCGGTTACTGACTACGAATACACAAGAGGAAATCTTTACTCTTTGATTGAAAAGGGGCAAGAGGCAATTAATGGTATCCTTGAACTAGCAGAAGAAGGTCAACAACCAAGATCTTATGAAGTTGTTGGACAATTGATCAAAAGTGTTGGTGACGTAACAGATAAGTTAATTGATCTTCAGCAGAAGATGAAGGATCTAAATAAAGAAGAGAAGAATACTCCAACTACTGTTAATAATGCATTGTTTGTTGGATCAACCGCAGAACTACAGAAACTCCTAAAGCAAGGATTTAGCAAAGAATGAAAAAGTTTACGGACTGGCAAAGAGACGTTATAGAAGCGACTACATGCTCTCACAACAAAGAAGGGGAGAAGTGTCCAGTTCATGGCACAAAAGAGTGTCCAGAAGTTATTGAAACACCAAGAAAGAAAAGCAAGAATTATCTACTGAACAATAAAACAATCACAGAGAAGTGGTCAGACAAGTATAAAAAGTCAATCAACTGTGATAATCCAAAAGGATTCTCTCAGCGTGCTCATTGCCAAGGAAAGAAAAAGAGTATTGGAGAAGCAAAAGAGAAAGATCATGAGTATTCAATGGCTCGTTCAGAACTGAAGACTGTAACCAATGCAGTAAAACGTCTTCAAAAAAAGATGGGCAAAAAAGGTGAAGGAAATCTTCAGGCATGGGTACAATCAAAGATTACCAAAGCAGCAGATTACATTGATACGGCAGCAGATTATGTTACAAACGAAGAAACGAAGAGTGGTGATAGTTCTTTGCGTGACTGGTTTACTAAGAGTCGCGCTTCTGATGGCACCCCTGGTTGGGTTCAACTTGGTGGTAAACACGCAGGAAAACCCTGTGCAAAACAACCAGGACAAACCACAAAACCAAAGTGTGGTTCTTCAAAAATGAAGCGTAATCTTGATGATGAAGAAGAGCAAAGAGCATTTGAACGTAAGAATCGTCAAGATCCAAACCCAGATAGAAAGGGTAAGGCAAAGAATGTTGCAACGGAAGCAGTTGATGCATCAAAATATGGTGGTCCAGACAACCTACTTAAAAAATTAGTAAAGAAGCATGGTGGAGGAAAAGTTGTTCCGTCAACTCCCAAAAAGTCTGCTAACGTAAAAGAATCATATCTTAGGATACAGGAAAGAGGAAAGACTTATAGTATACTTTTAAACTGGAGGGGTAAGTCAATTACAACTCAAATGTTTTTCCCTAAGTTTGGAAGGCCATCTAAATCTGAGGTTTTGGGAGAAATCGTAAAGGTTTACCCAGGAGCAAAGGTCTTGTACTATAATCCAGTCCTAAGGGATCCAACCCAACCTTTGCTTTTTGCAGGAGTACAAAATGAACCCAGACAGCATCTCTCTAGATAAACTGTGCAAGATTTTTGAATATGAAAAATTATCAAGAGAAATTGATGGATGTGAATCTATAGACACTCTTAGGACTATTGCTAAAGCATACGTCAAACTGTACTTAAAAACACAAGAAACTATTTTACAGATATCAGAAATTTAAATCATGAGTGATAATGTATACCTTGGCAATCCGAATCTAAAAAAGGCAAATACGCCTATTGAGTTTACACAGGAACAAGTTTTAGAATTCATTAAGTGTAAAGATGATCCTGTGTATTTTGCAAATAATTATGTGAAGATTGTTTCACTGGACGAAGGTCTTGTTCCATTCAGTCCATATCACTTCCAAGAGAAGTTAATTAACAATTTCCATAAAAATAGATTCAATATTTGCAAGATGCCAAGACAGACTGGTAAGTCTACCACTGTGGTTTCTTATCTATTACATTATCTTATCTTTAATGATAGCGTCAACATTGGCATTCTTGCTAACAAAGCAGCAACTGCTAGAGAATTGTTAGGAAGATTAGCAACTGCTTACGAAAACTTGCCAAAATGGATGCAACAAGGTATTATAGCATGGAACAAAGGAAACATAGAGTTAGAAAATGGCAGTAAGATATTGGCAGCTTCTACATCTGCGAGTGCTGTCCGAGGCATGTCGTTCAATATCCTCTTCCTCGATGAGTTCGCGTTCGTCCCTAATCACATCGCTGACTCCTTCTTTGCATCTGTTTATCCTACTATTACTTCTGGTAAAAGCACAAAAGTCATCATAGTCTCAACGCCACATGGTATGAATCATTTCTACCGCATGTGGCATGATGCGGAGAAAGGAAAGAATGAATATGTACCAACAGACGTTCACTGGTCCGAAGTACCAGGACGTGATGAAGAGTGGAAAAAACAAACGATTGCAAACACGTCTGATCAACAGTTCAAAATTGAGTTTGAGTGCGAATTCTTAGGATCTGTTGATACTCTCATTGCACCAAGCAAACTCCGAAACTTAGTCTATGATAACCCCAAGACTAAAAGTGCTGGTTTAGACGTTTATCTAGATGTAGAAGATGACCATGATTATGTTGTCACAGTAGACGTTGCACGAGGAGTCAGTGAGGACTATTCTGCATTTGTTGTAGTGGACATCACAGAGTTTCCACATAAAGTAGTAGCAAAATATAGAAATAATGAAATCAAACCGATGCTGTTTCCGAATATAATTTGGGAAGTGGCAAAGAACTACAATAATGCATTTATTCTCTGCGAAGTAAACGATATTGGAGATCAAGTAGCAAGTATTCTCCAGTATGATTTGGAATATCAGAATCTGTTGATGTGCTCTATGAGGGGTAGAGCAGGTCAGATTGTTGGACAGGGATTCTCTGGAAAGAAAACTCAACTTGGCGTCAAGATGAGTAAGACCGTAAAGAAGGTTGGATCACTCAACCTTAAGGCAATGATTGAGGAAGACAAACTTATCTTCAATGACTATGAAATTATTTCAGAATTAACTACATTTGTTTCAAAGCATAATTCATTTGAGGCAGAGGAAGGATGTAACGATGACCTTGCAATGTGTCTGGTCATTTATGCATGGTTGGTAGCACAAGATTACTTCAAAGAACTGACAGACCAAGATGTTAGAAAAAGATTATATGAGGAACAGAAGAATCAAATTGAACAAGACATGTCTCCGTTTGGATTCATCAGTGATGGATTAGACGACAGTTCATTTGTAGATAATGATGGAGATAGATGGTATACAGATGAATATGGTGATCGTTCATATATGTGGGAGTATATGTAATGGATTTTGAAGAACAGTTTGGACTAGAGCACTTACTGTTCAAAGAAAGGAAATGTAGGACTTGTGGTGAAATAAAAGACCTAATTGATGGATTCTACTTGACAAGAAAGAATAGAGGAATGTACCCATCATCATATTCATATGAGTGCAAGGAATGTACTAAAAAAAGAATTACCAATAAACGCCAATTAACAAAAGAATGCCAACTAGACAGTCTAAAATGGCATTATCCTGACTGGTAGTGTGTTCATGCACTGTTTCCCCAATGTAAAAGTAGCAAATAATAAATAGTTTTAGAAAAAATGAATCTTCTTACGAGGAAAAAAAATGTCGCTTAACTTAGTATCGCCTGGCGTCAAGGTAAGAGAAGTTGATTTGACTATTGGTAGAGTGGATGCTGCTAACGAGCAAGTTGGTGCTATTGTCGGTCCTTTTGAAAAGGGACCTGTTGATGTTCCCATCTTGATTGAAACGGAGCAAGATCTTCTCAGAACTTTCGGTAAGCCAATCTCCACAGACGCACAGTATGACTACTGGTTAAGTGCGTCGTCATATCTCTCATATGGTGGAATCTTAAGAGTTCTTAGAACCGATGGTTCAACTCTCAATAACGCAAATGCTGGCGTAAGTGCAGACTCAGTAACCCTGAAGGTCAAGTCATACGAAAACTACGTAAATGACCACAGCACTGCAACTACCTGGTCATACGCCGCCAAGAACCCAGGAAGATGGGCAAATAACTTAAAAGTTTGCACCATTGATGGTTTTGCAGATCAAATCATCTCTGGAGTCAGCACCTCTGGTGTTACCGTTGGTATGGGTGTCACCCAGTCAATTGACGGAAGAGTCGTTGCTGGTTCTGGTTCAACTTCTGCATACGATGGTTACCTCAGAGCAATCGTCACTGGTGTTGGTGAAGGGGAACTTTATGTAAAGGTCACCGATAAGGTTTCCGCTGCAGGAACTTCAACCTCAGCAGAATACACCCAAGGTGGTTCTCTTGAGTTCACTGCTCCTGCATCAGTTACCTCAACAAGTACCGTTGGTGTTGCAACAACTGCTGGTGTAATTGACGCTGCATTTGATGTTTCAATCAGTGGTATTGTTACAACTGGAATTCAACTTGGAGATTCAGTTGAAGTAACTGGAGGAAACTCAACCGTATCCACAGGAACCACCGTTGTTTCTATCGGAATCGGAACAGTCTTCGTAGATAAAACGATCACTGGTATCAGTACAGCAGGAGACGGTGCAGTATTCACGTTCAGCAGAACTACTAGCACTACTGCTAATACAAATCAACTTTACGTTGTTAATGCTTCGGGAACTGGAATTGCAACTTATACCTCAGCAACTGCAACTGACTGGTATGGAGAGCAAACTCTCGGATTAACTAACTCAACCGTATACTGGAAGAGTATTGCCGAGAAACCAGGAACCTCACAGTATGCTTCCGAAAGAAGTGCTGCAAATGACGAAATTCACGTTGTTGTCGTTGATGATACTGGTGCAGTAACTGGAGCAGCAGGAAACATTGTAGAGAAGTTCACCTATCTCACCAAGTCTTCGGATGGAATAACTTCACCAACTGAGTCAGTATACTACAAAGATTATCTGGCAAGAATCTCTGAGTACGTCTACGCTGGTGCTGCTCCTGCTGGAGTTGCTGGTGGATTAACCGCTGGATCTGGTGCTGCCTTCACTGCATCTGGAACTGGCAACTGGGGTGGTACTGCACAAGGAACTAAGTTCGCAGTTGCAGGAACACAAACTTACAACCTCGTTGGTGGCGAAAACTATACTGCAAGTGGCGGTTTTGCTGCAACTCTTGCTGATATTGTTTCTTCATATGAAGTTCTTAAGAACCCTGCAGAATACGATATCAATTTCCTGATCAATGGACCATCAGGTGGAGACTCCATCTATGAGTCGCAAGCAAAAGCAAATAAACTGATTGAAATTGCAAACCTGAGAAAGGATTGTATCGCTTGCATCTCCCCACACAGAGCAGGAGTTGTTAACGTAGCAAACTCCGATACACAAACCAATAACATCATTGCATTCTTTGATGGACTGACCTCCTCATCCTATGCAGTGTTTGACTCTGGTTACAAGTACATGTATGACAGATTCAACAATCAGTTCCGTTACATCCCATGTAACGCTGACGTTGCTGGTCTGATGGCAAGAACCTCAATCAATCAGTATTCCTGGTTCTCACCCGCAGGTTCTTCAAGAGGAGCAATCAACGGTGCAGTCAAACTCGCATACAACCCATCACAAGCACAAAGAGATCTGATCTATCCTAAGAGAATCAACCCAGTTATTGCTTCTCCTGGATCTGGAATCATTCTCTTCGGTGATAAGACTGGTCTTGCATATGCCTCTGCATTTGACAGAATTAACGTTCGTCGTCTGTTCCTCACCATTGAGGGTTCAATTGAGAGAGCAGCAAGAGATCAACTCTTTGAGTTCAATGATGTTATCACAAGATCCAACTTTGTAAATATCGTTGAACCATATCTCCGTGATGTTAAGGCGAAGAGGGGAATCACTGATTTCATCGTAATCTGCGATGAGACAAATAACACTCCTGACG
>Ga0255768_10000342_pt1 | contig 48215 bp, 38 predicted proteins | sample 071ome_33_FD_179983 | JGI IMG/M metagenome (GOLD analysis project Ga0255768, IMG submission 179983) | Coastal salt marsh microbial communities from the Groves Creek Marsh, Skidaway Island, Georgia - 071412AT metaG (version 2) | ecosystem: Environmental > Aquatic > Marine > Intertidal zone >... | reverse complement strand
TCGAATCAAAGAGTTAGAAGAGGCTCTTTCGACAGAAACAGACCGACTGCAGAAACTCTTTGCAGCCTATGAAACCCAAGAAAAAGAGTTGGTCGATGCAAGAGCGGAAATCGAAGTCTTGGAAAAGGAAATTATTGACCGTGAAATCGAAAAAGAATCATTGGAATCCATCATCGCAGAAAAAGATGTACGCCTACGTGAATTAGAGCGAAAAGCGACAACATCATTGAAACGAGTCGAACATCTCGAGCCAGAACTCGATAAAATGGAAGAAAAATACACAAGAGAAAAAGATCGTTTGGGTAAAGTCTTCTCTATCGCAGAAGAACTTGATAACGACTTACGACTGGCCGTTGCCGAGATGTCTGCTCGTGATACTTGGTACATGAACCACATGGCATTGTTCGAAGAATTAAACAAAGCCATCAAGGAACGTTACGATATGATTGAGCGAGCAGTAGACGCAGAGCGAAAATCACAGCATCTTCGCCGTGCTTTCACTGAACGTGTGGAAGAACTTGTCGAAGCAAGGGCCGGGGAAATGTCTTCAGATGAAGATGAACAAGCCGAAGAAGAACCTTCAACAGAAGAAGAAAGCGATGACGAGCCAGTAGCAGTTGATGAAGAACCTCAAGTTGATGAAACCGTTGAAGAAGGCGTAGCAGAGGAAGAAGAAAGCGAAGAATCCGATGAACCAGAAGAACCTTCCACTTGGTCAGATGGAGAAGACCCTTGGTCATCCTAATTGGTGAGACGATGGGCGGACTTGCCCCTGGAGGTGTAGCACCTGTTGTTACAACGGGTTGTATGGGAATAAGTGCCCTTGTCGTTGGTTCACTCGTTGACCCTGTGGCTGGCCTTGTGCCGTTGTTCGGCATTTTGTGCATTATGATCTCGCTTTTCTTTGCTAATTTTTGGAGAGACCCAGACCGGCCCATCCCAAAAGAAAACGGCATCATTTTGTCACCTGCCGACGGGCACGTCATGTTCATCAAGCGTGAACGTGCAACAGGCCGACGTCCATCTACCCAAGAAATCGAATCCGGAGATTACGTGAACGAAGCTTTGACTGGAGATTGGTTTGAAAAACCACATAATGAGCCTTTACGATTTGAAACTGAACAACGGTATGAAGAGGTACCAAAAGGAGAAGAATCTCAAACAGATGTTTGGCGCATTGCTGTTTTTATGTCACCATTGGATGTCCATGTAAATCGAAGTCCAATCGATGGCGAACTTGTCATTACCGAGCATAGAAAAGGCAAGGGGTTGAAGCGTGGGCCTTTTTTACCCGCCTTCAAGAAAGAGAGTGAATTCAACGAACGAGTGCGAAATGTGTTTGAATCCGTTAACGGGGAACGCATTGAAGTAACTCAAATTTCTGGAGCACTTGCAAGAACAATTGTCCCGTGGGTGATTGCACCAAGCACCATTCGTCGAGGCCAACGAATAGGTATGATTCGTCTTGGTTCTCGTGTTGATATCAGAGTTATCGCAGATAAATATGAACCCAATGTTGTCTCTGCCGATGAAAAGAATCCAAAATATCCCAAAGGTGAATTTGTACAAGCGGGTTCAAGTATTCTTTTTGTATCAAATCGTTTGGAGGAAGATGAATGAAGTTTCTTCGTATACTCCCAGCATTTTGTTTTCTTGCACTTGCTGCTGCACCGGCTTTGTACTACCAAGTTGGACTGTTCGTCTACTTTGAAATTGCCAAAACCGATATTGATTGCACCAATCACGCTCCATACAACACGCCTGCTGAATTTTCCCCACATTTGTACCCAGAAAATGTCGAGGGATACACACATGAATGGAACCAATCCATTGCCCCCCAAATTGACCAGTATTACATGGAGACTTGGGAAAACGCCACAATCTATCTTGAAGAGGAACCCATCACCATCTCGGCTTGGTATGTTGAGCAAAATTCATCATCACCTTGGGTCATCTTAGTTCACGGCATTCGTTCGTGCAAGGCAAATCATGAAGTTCTCATTCCGGCAGGAATGTTAGCGAAAAATGGATTCAATGTTCTTATGCTCGACCTCAGAGACCACTGGCAAAGTACGGTCGAAGATGAATTGGTATCTGCAGGCCAACGAGAGTGGCGTGATGTTCATGCGGCTTGGACCTGGCTTCAAGATGAAAAAGCCGCATCACCTCAACAAATTGGTTTGTATGGTGCTTCTATGGGAGCAGGTACAGCAGCACTAGCATTTGCACAAGAACCACTCATCCATGCAGCATTTTTGGATTCAGTGTATTATTCAATGGACAAAATCCTCCGTGAAGAATTGGAATATCAAGGTCTACCATCAGTTCTCGTCGACGCAGGTGTTTTTGCAGGAAAAGTGTATTCAGGGGATGATATTGTCGACCTCGAGCCTTACGAAGCAGCGGAAAAAATCAACAATCGTTGGATGTTTATCGCCCAATCAACTAATGACACACGCATCCGTATGCACCATGGAGAGAACATGTGTGAAGCGGCTAGTGCAAACAGCCAACATGTCGAGTGTTGGTTTGCGGATTCAGCAGTCCAATTCACAACCGAAGAGGGTGAAGAAGCCATCCTTGCTCATGTAACCTTAATGCTCACTCAACCGAACATGTATGAAGAGAAATTGGTTGAATTTTTCAACAACGCATTGACACCGGAGTGATTGTTTTGAAAGAACATCAAACCATTCTGCAACCCAAGAAAAAACGTCTTCGCATCCATGATTTGGTCAAAGCTCCAGAAAACACAACGTACGCACAAAAAAAGAAGCATGCATGGGATGCAAAGGACCCGGCCCTTGTCTATCAAACGCCAGAAGTCACGTCCGACGGAACGGTCTGCCAAGCAGCAACGGTTATCTTGAGAACAAAAGGTTGTCATTGGTGGTGGTCATCTGGTTGTACGTTTTGTGGATATTTCAATGACACTAGGGACGATGTTACATCTGCTGATTTGCATGCACAGTGGAATGTTGCAAAAGAAAAATTGCATTCATTTTCTGATGTCGATATGGTGAAAGTATACACATCGGGCAGTCTCTTGGAAGACAGAGAAATTCCTGTTGATTTTCAAGAAACAGTTCTGCGTGATTGTCATGATTTAGGCAAAGAATTGATTGTTGAAAGCAGATGCGAACAATTGACCGAAGAAAAGTTGACGTGGGCGACAAAAATCAATCCAAAATTTACTGTTGCCATAGGTCTCGAAGCCTACGATGATGAAGTTTTACGATTTCACGTGAACAAAGGTTTCACAACATCTTCATGGCATCGTGCCGTTGAGAATCTAAGAACATATAATCTTCGAGTGAAGACATATCTTATGTTCAAGCCTCCATTTATGAGCGAAGTAGACGCGCTTGATCATGCTGTATCTTGGATTTGTGCCGTCGCTCCACTCTCAGATGAAATATCGGTGAACCCAATGAATGTTCAAGGTGGTACGGTTATTGACCGATTGTACCGCAATGGTGACTATCATCCACCCTGGCTTTGGTCGTTGGTTGAAATGATTCAACGCAGTCACAAAAAACTTGAACAAGAAAAGTGTTCGACTCGAATCATTGTCCATCCGACCGCAGGGGGTAAACTACGTGGCTCTCACAATTGTGGGCAATGTGATGCAGAAGTTGTCGCAGCCATTGAACGATATGCAGTTTCGGCATCATTAGCGGAATTTTCTGGCATCGAATGTGCCTGCCAGAAACAATGGAAATTAGAACTGGCATTAGAGCGAAATTTGCCAGTTCCACTGGGATTGTCAAAGCATAGAAGGACGCCTTCAAGAATCAAACTCCGCTCCCCATAAGTCATCATTTTATCGAATCTCTCTTGAATGCTGTAACTGAATCTTTATGGATACCCGCCAAGTCGGGTGAGCATACCTCTTTGGTGTGTGAGCACGATGACCGACACTTCTGTTCTCCCTGATACTACTGTTGGAAACAATGAGCCTACGGCTTCACGAATGATGTTAACGCTCATGGTCGTTGCAATTCTTGGATTTTTTGCTCTCTTCTCAAATATTTTCGGTTGGGACAACATACCGCTTTTAGGCGAAATAGTTCCATTGATTGGCAATCTCGGCGGCGGAGGAATCTGGTACTATCTTCTCGGCTTTATTATCGGCATTGGTGCAATAGTAGCGACTCTAGTTGGAGAAATTTTAGTCGATTGAGGTGACCACATGGATGTTGTTTTCATTTTCGGAATTCTTCTCGTAACCTCACTCTATTTCTTATCCCAGTCCCTCTCAAAAGGAATAGGAGAAATGAAATCGGTTCTTTCCCAGATTGGTCTCTTTATTCTGAGAAAAAATCCACCCGGACTTGTTGATTTGTTCAATGACGACGACGGCAGTGGTGCAAAAACATGGATGAATTTTGGTATGCTTTGGTTCTTCTTTGCAGGCATCATGGGCTTCCTGATCGGATGGCACACATATGACCCAACCGCTCTCAACTCCTTGTCCAGCGTTGGTTGGTCCTACGATGACGGGTCTGCTCTCGTTGACTTTACAACATCAGCATTGAATACAGCATTGTTATTGGGGCTCGTTGGTAGTGGAATGGTTGTTGTTTCTCGGAATGCAAATGGCCGTTTAGCAAGTGAAGCAAATGCTTCGATGGTTGCAGTTCTTGTTTCCGTGTTGCTTGTTACCCGACTCGTCCTACCTGGACTTCTGGGTATTTTCGATGTCGATACATCATCTGACGGATTTACAGTTCTCCTCCTTTCTCTTGAAACTCTTGCAATTGCAGCACTTTTGATTCCAGTCCTCATCAATTTGCTTTCCACAATTGGACAATCGAATGGTGAGACACTTCTCACGGGCTCGTGGTTCATCATCATGGCTGTCACCGTGAAAATTTTTGGCTTGTTGTTCATCTTCTTTGGCGAATTAGCAGACTCCACACAAACCGTATGGCTTGGTGAACGTGTTGCAAATGGCTGGGCTATACTTGCTCTCCTTCTCGGTATGGGGTATTATGTTGTACCCAAGGTTGCTGAAACACCAATCTGGTCTCCATCACTCCGCACAGCGAGTATGTTGTTGTTGTTCGTCACCCCGAGTGTGTTCTTCATGACGACATCAAACAGTGGAAATTTCCTAACCAATATCGGTGCAATCCTTCTTACGCTCTCAATGTTGCCTTTGTTCGCAGCCAGCATCAACATTATGATGACAGCAACAGGTGGATTTGACAAAGTTATGAATCACCCAGGTGCACTTGCTGTACTTCTCGCATTCTTCCTCCTTCCATTCTTTGTCGTCGGTTCCTATTTCACTGCAATGGATGTCTTTGTCGGCTCAGGTGAATTCTCAAGCCTAGCAGGTGTTGTTGATTTGGGTGCTATGTTCACCATAGGCGGACTTGTCCTCGTCGGATCAGTCTTTACAACATATCCAATTGCAGCAGGAAAAGCACTCCCATCTTCATCGACAGCACACCTTTCAGTGTACATGATTTTCGTCGGCGGTCTTGCTTCGACAATTGCCTATACAATTGGTGAATTCTCTACAATCACGGTGAATTCAATGGCTATTGAAGACGCAGTTGCAGATGTTGGCAGTTATTATCTCACGGGATCAGTCCTCTTCTACATTTTACCAATTGGTGCTCTTTTCGCAACGCTGTTGATGATACGAACAGGCATATCCCATTCTGCACAATCCGTTTCAACCAAAGAGGCAGATATCAAATCCTATACATTGGTGACCGGCTCGAAAACAAGTATTCGTGAATTGATTGGAAGAGGGGTTGGCATCGACACCGTTCTCGTCCTTGCAGAACAAGGTCATGCTGAAGGGGGCACATCCCTTATTTCTGTTGGAGCCACACTCCATGATGATGAGATAACTGAAATTCCTGATAAAGAAGTTGATTACCTCCTCGTCGACCTTGCAAACCACCTTGTTGAACAAAAGATGTCTGTCTTTGATTTGTTTAAACAATCCGACAAAGATGCAAGTGGTTCTATCGATGAACAAGAACTCAGTGACATTTTCACCGGCATTGGTCATCAACTCTCAGGTGCTCAGACTTCTGCTTTAGTTCGTCGATTCGATATCGATGGAGATGGTTCAATCAACCTTCCAGAACTCGATATCCAAATAGCCCTCATCAATGCATCGTATACCGTTTCGCAAGCCTCCGATGAAGAAGAATGAGGGGCTGATGTGAAGATTGGTTTGGTTGGCAAACCAAATGTCGGAAAATCGACATTCTTCAGTTCCTCGACGTTAGCGACCGTCGATATTGCGAATTACCCCTTTTGTACAATCGACCCAAACATTGGTGTCGCCTATGTTCGTGCTCGATGTCCTTGTCCATGTAAGCAACTTCGCGAGAGATTAGAAAACGAGGGACGAATTCTAGGTTACGACACGAACGATGAACGTCAAGGGAGTTTATGTGAACCTCGAACTGGTTTCTGTGTGAATCATCAACGATATATTCCTGTACAACTTGTCGATGTTGCGGGATTAGTCCCTGGAGCACACGCAGGTCGTGGACGTGGGAATGCATTTCTTTCTGACCTTTCAAATTGCGATGCTTTAATTCACATTTTTGACGCATCTGGTTCGACTGATATTGAAGGTCAATTTTTGGGATTTCAACAACCCTATGAACAGACTCTTGAACGTTCGATTCAGGAGATTGCTTTTCTAGAAGAAGAACTGGATTCTTGGATTTTCCAATTGCTTGCTGAGGGATGGAGCCGTGGAACTCGACGTGTGCAATCCGAAGGTGAACGTGGATTCGGTTCATTTCTTCTCGATAAATTGAGTGGAATCGGTGCACAAAGTTCGCATGTGAATCAAACAATACAGGATTTCACATTACAAGGTGGCGATATATCTACGCCTTGGGCCCTATCCGAAGAAGACCAGATGAAAATCTCGACGATGTTGCGACAACGAATTTTTCCAATCGTTTATGCAGGAAACAAGTGTGATAAATCTGAACATATTGAAGTCCTGAAACAAGATTTACCAATTGATTTTACACCATGTCTAGCAGATTTAGAATTAGCATTACGACGTGCAACAGAATCGAGAATTATTCAGTACACACCAGGTGAATCCTCATTTACGATTTCAGATGAATCAACATTATCAGAACCTCAACAACGTGCATTAGAACAAATGCAGTTGTTGTTGCAGCAACATTCCTCAACCGGGGTTTTGCCTTTACTGGAAAAAATCGTTTTTGAGATTCTTGAACATGTTGTGGTGTATCCAGTTCAGGATGAGAACCATTGGATAGATGGTGAACAACGAGTTTTGCCTGATGCATTTCTTGTCGAATCTTCATCAACATGTAAAGAGATGGCGTACAAGGTACACTCAGATTTGGGAGATGGTTTCATTCGAGCAATTCACGGTGTCACAAAACGAACGATTGGAGCGGATTACATCGTTCAAGATAACGATGTGATCAAAATCCATTCAAAGTAATCAATGCCCATTGTTCGGTCGAATCATAGAGTGATTCTTGCCATATTCCCAGAAATTTTTACACCTTTGAAAATGAACTATGCCCTCGTCCCCTAGGCAACCTTCGTACTCAACTCAAGTAAATCAACACGGCAAATTTTCCCAAAGAAGGATGTCGCTACAAAACATTTGCTTGACACATAAATGTCGCAAAATTGAGGTCATCATGCTGAAGCAGCACCATCGCTAGATCTCGGAAAAATTCGATTTCTCCCGAATACATGTCTCCGAAGTGATTGAATATGACCGCCACCACCCTTAGTTGATTGACATGCTTCGTGCATTTTATTGGCGCCTTAATCTGGGGTTCAAGAAAATAAAATCGAGACGTCTTAGGAAAAAGCTTGGCAACAACATCAAAGCCATCATTACGAACAGCGAAAACGGATTATTTGCAGTCAGACCAGAGGATCTTGAAGTAGGTCAAAAGTTGCGTTCCGGTGGATTTGGTATCGAAGAAGTTCGACGGCTAAAGCAATACATCGATACCACATCAAAAGTTTTGATCGTTGGAACACACATTGGCTCCCTTGCCATACCACTTTCAAAGCATTGTAAAGAAATAACAGCGATTGAAGCAAACCCCGACACTTTCGAATTACTCGAAATCAATCTTCATTTGAACAAGGTTGGCAATATAATCCCGCACAATATTTTAGCAAATGATGCTCAGGAAAAAGTAGAATTTCTACTCAACACAGTTAACTCCGGTGGGAGTAAAAGGAAACCAAAGAAGAGCAGTTTTCTCTACGATTATGACAACCCGAAAATCATTGAATTAGAATCTTACAGACTTGATGATTATTTACCTCAACATGATTATGATCTCATTCTTTTGGACATAGAGGGGTCTGAATACTTCGCAATGAAAGGTATGGAAAAGATTCTATCGAATTGTAAAACATTAGTTGTCGAATTCCTTCCACACCACCTAAGGAATGTTGCAGACATCGACGTTGACACATTTCTCTCGGTTTTTCCTAACCATTTTACTCGGTTTGAATTGCCAGACCAAAAGCAGGAACACAACATATCAGATGTCAAAACAGTACTCCAGAAGATGTTTGACTCAAATATCGGCGAGGATGGAATTATTTTCACATCGAAATAGAAGTTCATTCTTCCCCAACGGCTCAACATTATAGCAACCACCCCTCTCACATAACACATGGCAAACCTCCAAAGAAAGCGCCTTTTAGTGGTAAAAGGCTCCTTTGAGCACTTTGGTGGAGGAGAAAGAGATTTGATAAATAATCTCGAATCTTGGACAAAATATTTCGACATAAGTTTTGCAACCTTGCACCCAAATGGAAACCTCATAGAGAAATTAAACGAATTGAACATACCGCTCTTTTCTCCAGTCAAACCTTGGTCATACTCGCGAGGAGTTTTTTCCGAAATCTTTGCTATATCATCACGAAACGCTTCCAAAAAATGGCACTCAATGCTATCTTCAACAGAACAGGGGGTTGGTCTAAACACATTATTTCCGAATATCGATGCGGTCAACATAACATCAGGGATGGCTTCCTTAGAAATCCTACCAATCATCCCTAGCAACATTCCTATTCACACACACATGCTTGAACCAAACCGAGGCCTACACAGCGACGACCTCCACTTTGATGTCGATGGAACGCCCAAACGAAATCTAAAATTAACTCGTTTCTTGCTGTCGAAACAGAAAAAAATAGATGAAAAATTAGTAACCCTTGCCTCAAAGAGAGGTGCAATTAGTGGCAACTCAAAAAACACATGCGACCGAATTAAACAAGTCTATGGGGTTGAATCCAACTGTCTTTACCCCAGCATCGATGCCAATCTTTGGCCCATCAAACCAACCAGAGACGAAGATTGGGAGTCTGTAAAGAAGGAATTCGACCTTGTTGAAAATAAATATGTCATCACCATTGGCCATGCTATTTATGCCAAAGGTCTATGGAACACTATCACGGAACTTCGTAATTCTGACTTGCAAATTGTCCAAATCGGCGGGGGCGTCAACGAAAAACACATGAGTCATGCAAAAATCAACGATGTAGAATTAAAAGCATTACCAAGAGTCTCACAGGCAACAATTCGAGCCTTGATGAGAAACGCCAAGGCCATGGTGAGCAATGCCATTAACGAACCATTTGGTTTAACTCCACCAGAAGCATATTTTGTCGATTGCCCCGTCATCGTCTTGAATCAAGGAGGATTTAGAGAAACAGTTGTTGATGGAAAAACAGGTCGGCTTATGGATGAGGGCGCTGATTGGATTTCTGCCATTGATGAAGGGGATAAAAACCGCAAGGAATGGTCGAAGGCTGGCCGAGAACACATCAAAAAATTAGACCTAACACCCGAGGCACAAGGAAAGAAATTATTCGAAATTTTAACTCCATTTTTTGAACAGGATTAATCACAAAGCAAAAGGTTGGAGCAGATACCACCGTAAAAAATTACGATGTTCAAAATCTATTCAAAATAATCAATGTCCCTTTGGTCGGTCATACTGTGGGGTGAGTCGTGCCATATCCCCAGAAAATCTTCCGCCCCTGTAAATAAACCAAACTGGACCCAAGATGGTTAGCAAGAGAATCAAGACGAGAAAGTATGTGCCCCAGGGTTTGATACCCGAGAGATAGACAATCCACAATGTCCAGAGCACGGGAATGTAAAGAAGAATACTGTATCTTCGTGCAACAATACCGAAACGGGCATTTGCTAGGTCCCCAGTGTACATATTAGGGGCATCGTCCTTGTTGACGATGCCGAGGTCGAGGGCACATCGCACGCATACCTGTGTTTTTGGACCATTTCCATGAATAAACTGTTCTCTTGGATAGGTACTCGCACAATGTCTGCATGTCGGCATAGTCTCCCCAACCTACCGGAAATGAACCTCATTCTTCAACAATGCGATGGAGGTTGAAGAAATTTGAGAATATAAGGTCGCCATGTTGTGAACCAACGGATTCTGGGTGAAATTGAATGCCATAAACAGCATGTTTGTTGTGGCGGATCGACATAATTTCTCCATGAACATCATTTGATGTGATAATGAAGTCGTTTTCTTTTTTCGGTACAAGTACAAGAGAATTATATCGAGTAAATTTCCAAGGAGACTTGAGGTTATTGAATAAGCCTCCTTCTTCATGGCGTATATCAACTGGTCGACCATGTACTGGACCATATTCAGATTCGATGAGGTCGAATCCGCCTTGAAGACCTAATGCTTGATGGCCGAGGCACACTCCTAGAACGGATTGACGGAGTATTCCATCGATAGCAAGTTTAGCGAGATGGAAACTGAATGGAACATCTTCGGGCCTACCCGGGCCAGGTCCAATCACGACATAAGAGGACGAATGATTTGTCAACCAATCAAGAATTTCGTTTTCACCCATCGAACAAAATGGAGCAAACCGTGCATTGATAATTTGTACTTCGTAACCCGCTAAACTCAAAGAATGTACGATATTCATTGAAAACGAATCGAGGTTATCAATGAAGAGAACATCAGCATTCCTTTGACTTGAATCAGAACTCACGCTCCCTACTTTTGCATTGTTCTTAATCCAATTTCTCTCTTTTGGCAAACTAAAGATTTTGATCGATTGTTGCAAAGGCGACGCTTCATCTTTGACCCAACCTGCAGCGTGGAGTAATGGTTTTGCTTTTTGCAATGACTCTTGTACTTCAGCCTCAGGTTCTGAAGAAATTGTAATACCCCCTCCTGCTGAGATGCTGCCAATCCATTTTTTCCCTTCAATTTGGGATTCTATGGTACGAATGAGGATATTCCAACATGCATTGTTTGAATATGGGTCAAACCAACCAATTGAACCAGTCCAAAACGAGCGTGGGGCTTGCTCAATTTGGTTGATGATGTGACAAACCATCGTTCGAGGGCATCCAGTAATCGAACCTCCCGGGAAAATTGCATCAATCATTTCGGAGGGAGAAATACCTTGTTGTAATTTCCCTGAAATTCGGCTTACAAGATGCTGCACACTTGAATATTGTTCAATATCAAATCGCTCGACCCGTACACTACCAACGTCACAAACCTGACCTATGTCGTTTCTCATCAAATCAACCAACATCCTGTGCTCCGCTCGTTCTTTTTCATCATTGAGCAAAGTCATTCGAGCCATTTCATTTTCCAATTCATCTTTTCCAGTATGAATTGTACCCTTGATTGGCGATGTTTGGATGAAACCATCACTTGACTCAAGTAAACACTCAGGTGAGCTTGATATGAGGGCCATGCCTTCATCTTTCATTTCAAAGAATGCAGAATATGGGGCAGGATTTATTTCATCCAATAGACAAAATGTATCCCAAGGTTGATGTTGTAACTCACCATGCCATACCTGACCAATGTTGACTTGATACACATCACCTTTGATGATTCTTTGTTGCACATTTTCGATTCGTTGCAAATATTCACGATCATTTAATCTGGTCGTGAATGTCATTTGTTGATATGGCTCGTGAACAGCAGTGGTTTTTTCAACGGTGGTCAGGTCTGGAATCCAATCAGATGAAGGGATTTTGAAAATTGTAAAATTTTGTTCCAGACAATTGTAAACACAACCTTGCTCAACTAAATAGAAACATGCAAGAATTGTTTTTGCATCTGGTTTATGTTGGAATTCGATGGGTTGCGTCCATTGAACAAGGTCATATGATAGGGCTGATACCCAGAAAGGCTGTGTTGGAAGTTTTGAATGTGGAGTTGTATCAAATAATGTCGCTGGAGAATAATGTTTCAATTCAACCATTGCACTGCCAATTGAATCAAGTTGATGCTTCCTCAAGTGGTACCATGCTCCATGTTTCCACTCTTCAATATCTAGGAAAATTGGTGGGGCTTTTGCTTGAATGGAAAACCGTCCACTATTTTCAGGTTGTGGGTCCACTTCAATTTCGGGTTGCCGTATAATCGCTCGAATTCTCGATGGTCCGCATAGTAAGGAAAATGTTGAGAGATGGGTTGCGGGCCCACCTGAATGGAGAAGGACACAGTCTGGGCTACCGAATCGAGTTGCTCTCTCACCAAGCCAACCTTGCTGCTCCCAAAGTTGTTTAAGTTGTAAGAGGAGGTGCATGGTGATCACACTACTTTTGTCCACGATTGCGGGTCTTCTCGGTGCAATGCCAAACACGTTTGTAATTCATCAGCAATGCTTTGCGTCGTCCCGATTCGTATGCGATCAATTTCAGTAATTCGAGTGACGCCGACACCAGTTCCGAACACAACAAATTCTCTACATGTTCGAATCATTCGCTCGGTAAGTTTACCGTATCGTATGCTGAATCCATTTGCGACCATTTTGTTGAGCATTCCTCCTAACGTAATGCTCCTCACACAACCTAGTTGTTCAGAAGCGACCCAGAGTTCACCATCGTTGGTCATGAGTGCAGGAGTTGCCCTATCGGCATCAACGATTGCATTATCATACATGAACATAGAAATGTCTGTACCATGGGATTCTGCCAACCTTCTTGCGTCAATATACGGAAGCCAGTCAGCGTGTTTACAGCCAGTAATAATTTGATTCCATCGCGGGGCCTCAACGCTAATTGCCTTCATTTGTCTTTGAAGTATTGGAGGTGTCCGAAACGTCAATTCGCAATTTCCATTTTTTTGTACTTCAATCCGTAGCAATTGCTGAACACCATCGAGTTCACCTTGATGAATGAGAAAAGGTTCTAGTTTTTCAGAAATTTTTTGGTGCATGTCGGAGGGTAATTCAAACCCGAGGCGAATTGCATGTTCTTTTAATCGATTGAGATGCAATGGCCAATCCAAGACATGTCCACGACCGTCCCAAAGACAAGTGGTGAACACAGCATCTGTTGGTTTGTTACGAAGGTCATCCATCTAGTTAGCCCTCAAAGTAGGTCATCCAAAAATGATGTGTCAATCGATGATGGAGCATCTTGAGTTGGTGTTTGAGTTGGTTGGATAAATTGCTGTGGCTGTTGAACCGGTTGAAGCACAGGTTGTGATGCCTGGTAGACTTGTCTTCCGTATGTTCCAATTTGCTGTTCGGTCTGTGAAGGTGGTTGTTGAACCGGAGTTTCGAAGGTATCTCCACTCCAATTTGTACTGGTTTCAATTCCCCATGTTGATTCTTGTAATTCCCAATCCTTTGAAATCCGAGCCCCGCCTGCACGCTTTCGTCCACGAACGAGGGTGATGAGCGTGAACAAAAGTACGATGCCAAGTCCGAGTGCGAGAAGCATTTCCTGACTTAGGATTGCATTGATCGAGAATTCTGTTCCGTCTCCATTCTCCTCTCCACCAGTCTCTGAAGCATCCACATTGTTCAAAACGACAGGTACGACATCCTTCTCAACGCCGAGGGCATTAAATGGTGTTACAGCGATATACCACTTTGATGAATTCACCAATGCACTGTACACATCATTTGTAATGATAAACGAAGTCTCCCCCTTGACTTCACCAAGGAAATCGGCTTCATCAATCGTTGAAAACCCTTCATTTTTGATGTATAATCGCATTCCATCAACCCGTTCATCGGTTGGATTTTCCCATTGAATAAGGATGTCTCTCTCATCAATCCATGACACCTTTACATCCAATGCAGGAGATAATGGGTCATTCAAAGAGAATCCACCATTGTCTACTGCAGAGCCTTCTGCAACGATGAGTTCTGTCCGATGAGCATTTCCAGCCGCATCGACAGTTACAACAGCGACCCAGATGTCCAGTCCTGCAATAATTTGAGTCTCTCCTGCAAGAAGGTCAAGACGGATTGGTAATTCAGGCGTCCTACTCAATATAAAGAGTGGGTCAGTAGGGCCGTCTCCACCTATGTTGACTGAAGAAAACGCCCATGTGGCACCATAAATTTCGTATGATGAAATATCTGATGCATTTGATAATTCAAAATCTACAAAGACAGATGTACCGTCATCATTTGGGACATCGAGAATAGAAATGGTGTCAATTCGCTCCGGGGGATCATTATCGTTGAGGTTATCGATTGGCGTCACAGTGGCTTGAATTAAATCATCGACGTGGACATTTCCTTTTATGTCATGCACGGTGACGACAACATACAGTTTCACATCGGGTTGAATGAGTTGAGGTGTTGTTGCGAGGAGATCTTGTCCCCCATACAATGCTGTTGAAATCGTGAGTTCAATTGGATTCGTCCGTTCATCAATCCATTGTTTATTGAAGGAAAAACATCCGCAGTTTGCAGCATTTGTTCCCCTTGATGCATACAGCCATGAAATGTCTGTGAGAGGTTTATCGGCAACCCAAATCGTGTAAGAGGCAAAATCGTCAGCCTCGGATGGTTGCCATACAACATCGATTGCTTTACCATCGTCTTCAGGGTGATCAAATGCCATGATGTTTGTGACACGGTCAGGTATAGTTCCTGAACCTACGATATTTTGTAGAGGAGTGGCTGTTACCAACAAAACATCTTCTGTGTTTCCATTGAGCCACGCATCGTATGCAACCACACCAATGATGTATTCTTGTCCATCAATGAGTGGAACCCCATCGAGAGATGAAATGATGGTTTGATTTACATCACATGGGCTTATGATTGTAGCTTGTGAAAAATCGCTTATACTTCCTCGAGTTGTGATGTTCGTGTCATCGGCATTTGTGACTCCATCGCTCTGGGCCTGTTTCATGAATACAATGTACAATGAACAATCATCGTCGATGCTGACATTCCAATGTACTGAAATCCTACCTCCTTCATCGTTCGGAATATCGTCTGCGATTGTTCCGTCAATGGGCAGTGGGGCTTGGTTGTCGTTCAATTCCCCAGTTGGAACAACCGGTCCGACGATGGTGACATCCGATGTGTTTTCTTGGCCGGCCTCATCTACACATGTGAATCCAATCCAGTAGGGGGTTTGAGGTGTGAGCGATATAATCGAAGTGTTCCCTTCCAACACGTTAATTGTGTCATGAAGTTTGATACCCACGACATCAGAGAATTGATTCTTCGAGACATAGACATTTGTTGATGCGAGGTCGAGGGCAGTACATCTTGCCCATTCTAGTTCAATTTCACCATCTTGGCCATTCGTGTGCGGTTCAGCAATAGCCCATTTCGGAGGTCGAGGAACTTCATCTGTAGGGGTCGCAGGACCAATCTGAAGAGGAATGTTCCCCCATCGACCATCGTTGTATTGAGTGACGACAATCGCATAATATTCACGCCCATCGACAAGAGCCACACCATTTGCTGTGGAAACGTCGGTAGAGGTGCGGCTGTGAAGTGAAATTGTTTTGTCAGGCGTGCGTTGTCGCAGTTCAAGTTCAGTTGGTGCATTTGTCCACGGACCATCATTCACAAAGACATGATATTGAGTGAAGTCGGGGTCATGAATTAACGACCATTCAACCATCAATGTAGAACCGCCGTCGTCTGGGCGGTCATAGATTGAGTTCAGTTGAATAGGCGTATCTCGGCGAATGTAATCATAACTTAAACGAACGAGAAGTGTACCATTCTGGGGCGACTGCAACGTCAGAGAGACATGTTGTGTGTTGTTGAGCAACATGCCAGAATCAATGGCATATTGGAGGTTCGAAACAAGATTTTCATCGTTGCTAAGGTTGATGATTGCATTGTATTTCAAATCAACGAGTTTTGTCCAAACCATGGCATTATCCACAGGTGATGTGAACATGAACGGCATTGTGGAGAAGGTGGTATTGTGTGGTCCAGCAACATCGCCTGCAAGGTTGAGGGAAAGCGGATTTGTCGGGTCTACAAGGGTAATTTCATCGCCGACATGAGTCTGTGATGTAACATTTCTTGAAATTGCACCCCCTGCTGTGGCAAACTGAAGAGGTTGAGCCCGTCGAAGGATGAAATCATCAACGACATTGTATTGTCCATTGTTCTCAAAGCCAATGAGACCTTGATCTGTTGTTAACCAAAAATGAGATGAGGTTACAACGCCTTGTCGCACCTCATTAATACCTTCAGGCGGGAGAGCGATATTCAGAATTGAATGAGCATTCGTTCTCGATTCAAGCATAGCAATACCATTGTTTGAACTTATGCTGACAATCTGATTTCCATTGCTCATGATGTCTCGAGCAGGCCACCACGAGTTGAGATTGACAAAGCCTTGACCTTCTTCAAAATCACCGCTTGAACTATTCCAGTGAATCATTTGTTGAGAATTGAGTGTTGAGATATGAACGCCCCACCAATCGCTTGAAAGTGAAAGAGCGATGTTGGATGGAAGTTGGTCAAATTTGTGAGTTGAATCTAATGTTGGTGGATTTGTTGAAAGGCTGAGTATACTAATTCCTGGTCGCTCATCACCTCTTCCGTCATGAGATATGAGAAGATTGGTTGCTCCACTTGGGCTTGTCGACTCTGCAAACATCCAAGCAGAATTACCTGCAAGTCCCTGTGCCTTTCCAATCGTTTGAAGTTGTGAAGTACCCTCATCATATTCAACCACACCGTTTGCTGTGGCGAAATATATCAATGAGCCTGAACCACTACTCGACGAGCCTCCAACAAAAATATCGTTTACAACCGAGGATGGCAATCCATCGGCGGATGTGATCGAATCTTCCCAATCATCGTTTGAATAGTTCCATACACCAATTCCGTTGTCGGTTGCGATGTACATGTGGGTCGAGCTTGTTCCAAATCCATTTACAATGTTTGATGGAAGACCTGCAATGAGCCTTCCCGAAGTGAACGTTTGCGTCGTGAGATTGAAGTTTTGTACACCAGGACTCGAACCCGACTCAGCTGCTAAACCAATGACCAGGTCACCACCGTATCGGACAATACCGTCGAGGTTCTGATGTAATCCACCGTTGATTTTTTGCAATTGGCCATTTGCACTCAGTTTGAATAAACCATTGCCAATGGTTGAGAAGTACATGTCAGTGTTGACCATCTCTGCATCGTAGGCAATCGCTCGCCCGGGGAACGTCCATCCGAAATCCCATTCAAGCGAACCATTTGCTAAGAAATGTCCCTTCAATACCCCAGTGGCTGCAAAGGAATTTCCAGTCCCCCCAGTCGTTGGTTTCGTTGTGACATACACACTGGTAGCATTGCCTGAGATGGTCCCGAGTTGTCCACTCACGATGCCGGGTAAGTCAAGAAGCACCTGCTCACCGAGAATTGAGATGTTTGAGACACGACTGTAACCAGACGAACCACCGGCTTGGCCCATGAGCCAAGATGCCCCTAACCACTGGAACGAGGTTGCTGATGAACCTCCGCCGCGTACGGTTGCTTGCCCTGTTGTTGCCCCGTTTGAGGTGAAGATGGAATATCCACCAGCAATGTCATTGCCTACACCATGGCCAACGATGAGACGACCATTTGACCAGTCAAGGCCATCGTACCAGACCAAATCGGAAGGCAAACCGTTTGCTGCAGTCGTGATTTGGTTCAACCATTGTTGCGTTGAATAACTGTATTTTGAGATGCCTTGGTTGTTGTTGTAGAACCCAACGTACAGTGTTTCTGATGAATCACATGCAACGGAGGCCACACCAAATCCACCAAAGTCAGAACGCTGGAATGGGGAAACCGTCGTTGATTGATTGTTGAGAATATTGAATCGTGCAATAGAGCCTGTGCCTTGGTACATGGCCATGTGGAGATACCCTCCACACATGGTTGCAGAAATCGGGTAACCGTTCGGGATATTGTTTGATTGACTGCTTCGATGAAGCGTGGTGATGTTTGTGATACCGTTGATATGTGTGACTACGCCTTCTTGGAAGAAATCTCCACCGCCAAAATTGCCGTAAATTCCACCACCGATGATCAGGTGATTGCCATCGGTCCACAGTTCAAAGAAATGTGTACCAGCATTATTTGGCAGGCCATTTCCTTCGGTCCAAGTTGACAGCCATTGTGAATTCTGTTCATCATATCGAATGATGCCATCTTCAGTAGCAAAGAGTGTGGCTCCTTTCCATTCAACGATGCCTCGAATTGGGAAGTCAAATTGGTCCCAACTTCCTTGGAGCACATAGTTTGAGTCATAGAGTTCAAGTTTCGATTCACCCCAAGCAACCCACGTGTTTCCCAAACTGCTTTCGTATGCTGTGACACGGTCGACTTGACCCTCAGGGAAGACGCTTGTCCCCCATGAATTGTTTGAAGTGTTCCACAAAGCAAGGCCTCCAGAACCTTCAGCGTTCCACCACTGACTTGATGCTACGGAGGCGATGAGAATGTCACCAACAAGACCAAGGCCATAGATGACACCACCGTTTTCATTTACTCTTGGACCCGCATCAAGCAATGCAAGTTGATTGAAATTGACAAGGTCGATTCGGCCAATTGAATCGGAGTTGTCGCTTCGATAATACATCACATTGTTGTGAACAATCATTTGGTAGGGCTCAGATGTACCAGTGTACAAGGAACTTGAACGTTCAATGTCGTAGACTTCTTGACCAGATGTCACATTGATCAACTGAAATCCATCTGCCCCTCCAACCCACAAGTGGTATGGACGAATATCGGCAGCAAGACCAGAAACGTCTTCATTGCCATTATCGAGAACGTTATCGAGCGTGTATGGTGTCAACCACTGTTGTGTTGTAAGGTTGTAACGTAAGACACCAAAACCGTTAATGCCGATAAAGGCAACATCGCCAATGATTTCAACAACTGCATTTCCGGATTGGCCGAAATCATTTTCCCAGTTTTCCGACCATGTAAATGAGGATTTGTCGAGTAAACCAACTCCGCTTACAGTACCACCAAAGACCACTGTTGCGTTGGTGCCCACGCTGTAAACCGCCCAATTTGGCATACCATCTTGAGCGTTAACACAATCTTGAATTGCGAGTGTGCTCAGTGTGTACTTACACAATCCAATGTTCGTACCCGCATAGATAGCGTTCCCTTCGACCATCAAATCAAAGAATTGTGATGGGCGAGTACTCCAGCTGCTTCCTTGTCCAAAGGAAGAAGCAGTTTGTCCATTCCATTTCCTTGCTCCTTGTTGAGTTCCAATGAGGAGGTCGCCTCCATCAGAAGCAAGTGCATACACGTTTGCTGAAGGTAAAATTGCAAACCGATTACCACTATTTCCTTGGGCAGTGATAAGCGGTTCAATGATTTCGTTAAGTGCTAGATCTTTACGGGCAACACCAAAACCGGGCAGACCGAGATGAAGGATATCTCCAACGAGGGCAACTGGAGCAAAATCAACACCGTTGACTTCAGTTGATGACCAAGGTTGCAAAAACGAGTTTGAGCTTGTGTTATATCGAAGGACGCCTTCATCTTCAGAAGCGATGTAGATGACTTGATTGTGCATGGCAACATCGGTCAAAAATGAGGAATCAAGTCCATTTTGAGTGTTGAAGACATTCCAACCAGCGTTTGTTGTGGTATGGTCGATAAAGGCCATAACCCCAGACGCAATAATAACCAAGTTGGTTGAATCAACTGCACAACCTGCAAGCCTAGAACCAGTTTGTTGACTGCTTGTGTAATAATTTTGAACCTGGCCGGTAGCAGACACCTTTGCTACATCTCCGTTTTTGAAGCATGCAAAGATGGATTGTCCATCAGTGCGTAAAAATGCGATAGCGTTCTGATTTTGATTTCCTAAATTTGAGAATGGGGTTGCCCATTCTGCTGCTGAAACATCATATCGGTTGATGAGGTCTTTGGCCCCGACATAGATGATGCCATTGAGTTCAACCAAACCAGACATGTCTCCAGAACTAGGGCCACTTGCAAGAAGAATATCTGCATGGTTTCCCGTTGATTCATCATAGGCGATCAATCGCCCTGAACCATCGCCAACGATGACTGAAGTGTACGAAGGACCGAACACCCCTCCAACTGGCCATGCTGTAAGGCTTTGACCATCGCCAAGAAGCCCAAATTCCGATGAAAGACCAAAATTACCTCCGCTAACAAAGACCCCGCTGGTCGAGTTGTAGGTTTGCAAATTTTTCCCATTAAGGATGTAAATCGAATTTCCACTGAGAGCGAGTCCACCGATGTAATTTGATGTTAACCAGTTACCGCTGTTCCAAGTTGAAAGCCAAAATCCTGAATTCCAGTCATATCTTCCAATTCCGCTATCATGAGAAGCCATAAACAGTTGATTTCCAACAACAAGAAATTCAGTGACAAAGTCGGAGTGAAGGTTGTTTGCAGTCGACCATTGTGATACAACATTACCGTTTGAAATATCGATGGTTTGTACACCCAAATTCGCATGTGAAACATACAACAGACCATTCAAAACAAGCATGTCAAGCCCATCATTTGCTCCAGAACTTTGTTGACCGGCTGGCGTCCAGTTCCCCTGCACCAGAGACGCAACACCACCGGAATATGATGCCCACCATGTCTGGCCATCGTGAATGAATTTGTTGAACAAATAATTCGTGGGGGCATTTGGGAGTCCGTTTTGTATCGAATTATCATCGAGTGAAACTCCTGAGAATGTTCCATCTTCATGCAGAATTTGTAGAACTTGAGATTGACTATCAATTTCAATGTCGAGGATAGACTCTTTGTTGAGGTCTAACACATCTAGAATTGTTGATGATACACCATTGAACGATAACACGAGTATGTTTGAATCGACAGCGAGGTACATCTTGTGGTCGTTCGGGTCAATTTCCGAATCAATGATTTCGACTTTTACTTCCCGTAGAGAAACAGCAGGATCTGCAGGAGATAATGCTTCAATTATCATTGTTGTAATTTCAGCGTTCGTAGGGAGCGTAACCTGGGCTCCGGAGAAACTGTTCGGATTCAATTGTCCTGAAGCCGTTGAACTAGCAGGAGAGCCGTCGAAGATACTTGTTTGGCCAAGCGTACCCCAACCTCGCATATCAACAATGTTTGCATTATTTTGTTGGCCAACGAAAAGATGAGGTTCATCGATGATGATACCATCTTCACCCCTAACTTGAATTTCAAGATGAACATTGGATACTTCCGCTCCTGGTGCAAATGACAAGTTCCATGTCGCTGATGCTTTTGTATTCGTTGAGGAATTCGCCCCAGTTGTCGATAATTGAACCCATCCAGTATCGTTCGTTCCTTCAGTTGGCCATACAACATCGCCAGGGACGGAGTGTGCTTGTGCCGGGATAATCAAGCCCATAGGAACCGTTGTACTGAGAGCCATGATGATGACCAATGCGAATGCTGAAAATATTCGCCTTGACTCATGCCGTTGGTTCATAATGAATTTGGGTGTTTTATGGTATTTGAAGGCATTCCTTCACTGACTCTAATTTTGCATCACGAAATGCTGCTTTACGACGATGAATCGACTTACGCAACTTGTTTTATGAGCAATGCTCATACATGAAGTGGACACCGGTTTTGATGGTGATGACATGAATCGACGTCAAAAAGAGTCCAGACTCAAGAAGGAGGCGTTGGAGTATCACGAAGCCGAACCTCGTGGAAAAATCAAAGTGGTTCCAACGAAACCGCACTCGACCTCTCACGAGTTAAGCCTTGCATATTCGCCGGGTGTTGCTTATCCTTGCTTAGAAATAGAAAAAGTCCCAGAGAATGCATACAAGTACACATCGAAAGGAAATCTAGTCGCTGTGATAAGCAATGGAACTGCAGTGCTTGGACTTGGAAATATTGGACCTCTGGCCAGCAAACCTGTCATGGAAGGTAAGGGCCTTCTCCTCAAGACATTTGCTGGTATTGATGTTTTTGACATTGAAATAAATACTGAAGACCCAGATGAATTTGTGAAAACAGTTGTCAACATCTCCCAAACATTTGGTGGTATTAACCTTGAAGATATCAAAGCCCCAGAATGTTTTGAAATCGAGAAACGCATAGCTGAGGCAACTGATATTCCAGTTATGCACGATGACCAACATGGAACTGCCATCATTTCAGGTGCAGCTTTACTCAATGCATGTGAATTACAAGAAAAATCGTTATCCAAGGTCAATGTCGTTGTGATTGGTGCAGGTGCATCAGCCATCGCATGTGCCCGGCACTATGTCGCGTTAGGCGTGAAAATTGAAAACATCACAATGGTTGATAGTCAAGGTATTGTTACAACATCAAGAGTCGATAAGGGTGAAGTGAACGAATACAAGCAACCGTTTGCACAAGACCGTAAGGACGGAGATTTAGCAGATGCTCTGGCAGGTGCCGATGTTCTTCTTGGACTTTCGAAAGGCGGGCTTGTTTCAAAGGAAATGGTTGAAAAAATGGCCCCAAAACCTATCGTTTTCGCACTTGCAAACCCTACGCCTGAAATCACACCAGAGGAAGTCATGAAGGTTCGAAAAGATGCCATTGTTGCAACTGGCAGGTCTGATTATCCAAATCAAGTCAATAATGTTCTTGGGTTCCCCTACATCTTCAGGGGCGCCTTAGATGTGCGAGCAAGAGATATCACTCAAAATATGAAAATGGCTGCAACCCGAGCCCTCGCTGCTCTAGCTAAGGAACCGGTACCGGATTACATATCGGAGGCGTACGATGGCGTAACAATGCAATATGGCCCAGAATACATCATCCCGAAGCCATTCGATCGGCGGGTCCTCATATGGGAAGCAGCCGCTGTGGCCAAGGCAGCAATTGAGGAAGGAATCGCTGCCGTTTCCCTTGAAGAATTTGATTTGAAAGCCTACCAAGAGGAATTGGAGGCAAGGCTTGGTGAGTCATATTCTGTGATGCGACAAGTAATCAATCAAGTTCGGGGGAAGAACAAGAGAATTGTGTTCCCCGAAGGTGATAACGAGAAAGTCATCCGAGCAGCTGCACAATTGCACGAAGAGAAAATCTGTCACCCCATTCTTCTAGGCAAAGTCGACAGAATTAACGAGATGGTCGAGGACCTTGGATTGCATTTCGATTATGAAGTCTATGACCCACCAAATGACCCGAGAAGAAAAACAACATACGCCGAGGCATTTTTTACAAAACGACAACGTAAAGGCATCACACTCGCTGATGCTCAACGAATGATGCGAAGCAGGCCATATTTTGCAAGTCAGATGGTTGTACAAGGTGACGCTGATGGATTTGTTGGAGGCGTGAGTCGAAAATATGCTGATGTGTTACGTCCTACACTTGAGTCGATTGGTTCAGATACAGAGAGTCATTGTGTCATCGGTTGCTACATGATGAACATCAAGGGTCGAACGATTTTTCTCGCAGACGCCACAGTGAATGTGTATCCTGATGAAAGGACGCTTGCTGAAATAGCCGTGCAAACAGCAAAGGTTGCACGGCGGTTTGGTGTGAGTCCTCGAGTTGCCATGCTTTCATTTTCAAATTTTGGTTCAACCAAAGAAATCCGAACCAATCGTATCGAAAAGGCTTTGAAAATTGCAAAGGAACTTGACCCAACACTTGTGATTGATGGCCCTATGCAAGCGGACACCGCACTCAATACGACCGTGCAGAGTGAATATCCGTTTATGTCGTTTAACGGTCCAGCAAACGTCCTCATCCTGCCGAACCTTGCAGCAGCAAACATTGCCTACAAATTGCTTGAAGAACTTGGTGATGCTGAAATGACAGGCCCAATTCTCGAAGGAATGAAATGCCCAGTTCAACTCGTCGCTCAACAAGATGGCGTCCGACATATATTCAATATGGCAACAATATGTGTAGCAGATGCGATTCGAAAAGAATCTGTGTGGAATCAATTTTCAATCGAGTAGACACCTTGCTCGTAGTGAATAGTTGGGCGATTTGGCCTCCATATTGCACCACTCAAAAATCCAGCGACAAGACCTCCAAAAAGTAAATTTGGCCAACCTGATATTGCATAATCTTCCATCCCTCGTAAAATTGGAATGAGAAATGAAGGAACAATTCCTAAGCATGTTATCCAGACCATTTCAGAACGAATTGTTGCGAATAAATCGGCATTGTTGGGTACAATTTTTGCAGGACCTTTGCGTTGCGGAGAAATCACGAATCGAGCGATGACATTTGGCAATCCTCGATCGATTGGGACAGAGGTTAGTGCAGTAACCTCTTGATTCCGGGGGTGTGTTGCGATAGCGGCTACTTGAGCCGCAGCTGGGCCAATGAGAGTGTTTGGTCGAGGTCGCCCGTCCATCATCGCTCCTCTATTTCCCAGAACAGGAGCATCGCTGAGCAACTCGGTTTTCCCCATTCGAGATTGTATGATGTTATTTTCAAATGCACATTGCCATTCTGCTATTGATGGGAGCCGAACTTCCCAATTCCCTGAGTTCAAAAAATGAGCGACCTCTTCGTTCTGTTTGAATTTTTCAATGAGTTCATAGGTTTGATGATATAGAATTTCCTCGACATCACCATCGTCATGATTTAATTCTTCATTGAAGAGCAAAGCGATGTCTCGATGTTGAATCGGGGTTTCGAGAATGTAATATTCGGGAAGTTTGATTTCATACCTTGGTCGTTGACTGGCGTACATCCATCCGCCCTTATTGCTCCCAACAAAACAGGATTGAGATGGAACTTTGATAAAATTAAATTCCAAAAAACGAAGAAGATTCACGATGATTCCTCAAGAGATGAGTGCCATCATGCGGTTATACCAAGCCATGCCTTTTTCATGGTTTGTAAGTAAAGAGAATTGCTTGAATGGTGAAATAGAGCGCATGTAGCCAAAGGCTGCAAAATCAACAAGATCTGGAGTTTGCCCGCCAAAAAAAGTTTCTTCACCAACCTCATTGGTAAATTCGTCAAGAAGATCGTGCCAAAGTTGTTGAGGCGTCCGTCCGTCTTTCTTTACTCTCGACCTCGCAATAATGCCCCACATGATTGGAAAACCGAGCCAAGCGTATGCCTTGCGAGATACGAAACCAAATTTTTCTTCCTTTGAAACTCTTCGAGTTGTGCTTAGTGCAGAAAAGAAGCCTCCGTATAAGATTGGGATGGTCGCTTTCGATAGTTTTGTGTCGCACCATTCCAGCCATTTTTGTTGATGTTCTCGCTTTTCTGAGAAAAGTTTGCCATCATTGTATGTTTGGTCAAGATGTTTCATAATTGGTGTTGAATCGACATGGTGTCTTCCTTCGTTATCTGTGTACACGGGAACTTTATTCCAATCATCTACAAATTTCAATTCTTTTTTTGCCCGCAATCCGTTGATTCCATGATAAGAAACATCAAGGTTGAGATAACGAATCAGCCCACGAACCTTCCAACAAAACGGGCAAGTATACAGTAAGTGGAGCGTACCATCTTTGCCCATGCTAGAAGGACATGATGTACCTTCTTAAGCCTCATCAATCGTCCATATCCTGATTTCCTTTCCAACCTGGTTTCCAAAAATCGATATTGTCGAGCCAAGTCAACCATTCATCATCGACACAGGTGAGGAGTATATCGGCTCTCATCACCAATCCATCTAAGTTAGTCTTCGATAGTGTGCCTTCATGATGTGCAAGATTCCATTCTTCAAGACAACGTTTTATTTCATTGCGTCCGGAAGAAGGAGAATTGTAGTGATGTTCACAGGATTCTCTCAATTCAGATAGCCAAATGGTATATGTTTTGAGTATTGGGTCATCCGGTAGAGGTCGTTTCTTTTCCCAAAACTTCCACCCCATGGGTAAGTACTTCAAGGACAACCACTTGAGGATTTTCCTCATCAAAGCAAGTATCAACGAGTTCCGCATCGGGGTATCATGGGCCGAATTGTGGTTCACCTCCATGGTCGATTGAGGGATTCATCAATGAAATCTCTGTTTTCAACATATGAAACGCGACTAAAATCAAAAAATATACGTATCGAAATACACAATGAAAAGACTTCTCCGCTTGAGTATTACAATCAAATTTGTTCACAAGAAGGTGAAAAACTATTTCTCGATGAACATGGAAAAATGTACAATTCTTTGGGATTTTCAGAATTGATAGGGGCCGCATCACTTCGTTCAGAGCATCTTCATTTGTGCATAGGGCCCGTCGAAGGTTGGAACAATGTCCTTAAGCCATCAGACTCAACTGTGTCTCTTTCAAAGATGACCTTCACACATGAATTTGCCTCAGTTGTTTTGATTGAGCAAATTTATCGTGGTTTTGAAATATTGAAAGGCTCAGAGTATCACAAGGTATAGGCAATGGTCAAGAAGGTCGGTCATCAGCAACTAATGAGGGAGGCAACATGCTAATAGAATCATTTGCCAATAAGAGTGTCATCTACCTTATTGTCTTCGTCATATCCTTAGTATTGTTCTTTTGGAGCCGACATCAACCTTTCCCTCTCATCTCAAAGAGGTTGGCCTACATCTCTTTTGGCTATCTTTCGCTTCTTCTTCTTTCTGATACGGCACCGAGGCCGATGGAAATCGACACGATACTTTTGACTCTATTTCTTTTCTCAGGCTTGGGCTTATGGCTTGGTATGTACCATTTATTGAAAACGAGGAGGGACGTTATCGTCGCACCAATGTTTGGATTTTTGTTTTGTCTTTCAATCACAGGGCTCATCGTTTTACTCTGGGGCCAATTAGATCAACTCGAGCATTGGGTTGGCTTTCTTACATTGGGCGCCCTTTACTCTGGTCAAACATGGCTGGTGTTTCGTGGTTTGCTCATAGGGCGCCTTCCTCTTGCATGGAGCCAAGCAGGATATATCGCCTTAAGCAGAGGTCAGTTGTTTGGGCCCCACGGAGCCATCAATTGTTTCGAAAGAGCGTGGGATGCAGAGGAAGAACATCTCAACCCAATGTCCTATTTTGCATTAGAACAAATACATCGAAGTCTTGGAAATACAAATGATTCGCAAAAATGGTCAGATTTGCTTGAGTTATCAGGGGGAATACATGCGATTGACGATCATTGGGTTAAAGCAATTGAGTCGAGCATCGAAAATATCACAATAGACCTGCGGTAATGTACAATTCCAACAAAGAACAAAACGGATTGATACAAGAAATACAAGATATTATAATCTTCGACGCCAATATATACTCATGAACATGGAAGCTGAAAAGGAAGACTGGCCACTCCGCACAATTATGTGGTATGCAGTTCTTGTTTGGTTTTCATCCAGCCTGCTTTCACAATCGCTTTATCTCGCACTTTATCGACAACCATACGATGCTGTATCGTTGCTTCAAACGCTTGGTCCATTATACTACATCGTTATGGTTATTGAAGTAGTCATGTGGATTGCATTACTTATTTTAGGCCTTACGAAACTAAAATCGACCAAGAGTCAACAAGGTTCAGAAGCGCTTGTTGTAACAAGTGCTTAAACGGATAAATTGAGTACACGGAGAAAGGCAATTCTCCTAGCAAAAAAGACCGATGAATTCAAAGGCTGTCAAACTTAAGATACTTTCGTGAATTCAAAGAAAGACGAGCCTTTTGTATCGGGAATTCCAATGGACGTTGAGCCAGTTCATTTGGAACAATTTTCCGAAGAATTGCCTCGTCATGCACGCCTTGTGAGTTTAGACGAAGCTCGTGAATCCTTAGAAATTGCTTCCAGCACAATGTGCATTCTGCAATCACTTAGTGAAGAAGCACATGACCTTACAAATGAATTAGAAATCTTGCTTGAACAACTCGATGTGAATGACGAACATGTTGTTCAAGTTGCAGAACAACTCGCTTGCCTTGTCGCTCAGTGGCAAGGAATGGTAGAAGAATTGGAATTAACTGGAGCAAGAATAGCATCACTCGATTTAGGAAGATTAGAGTGGTATGGAATTGTTGATGATACACTAGCAATTTATTCTTGGATGATTGGGGAACATGACATCGAATGGTATCATGATGTTCATTGTAGTTTTCAAACCCGAAAACCACTCATAGAAGCATGAGTGTGGCTAACACGGTGAGGGAATGGTAAGGATAGACCGAGTACATACCGGTTCAGGCGATTCAGGTGAAACATCGCTCGTTGATGGTTCGAGAATTGATAAATCGAACCCAAGAATTCACATTGTGGGTACGCTTGATGAGGTAAACTCAATTGTCGGAGCAGTTTCCATGGAAACAAACCGTTTAATTAGCCATCACGATGGTGGCGATAGTAGTTCAAATCAAAGAGTGAAAAGCGTCGTTTCTTTAGCCCTTCAACGGATTCAAAATGAATTGTTTGATTTAGGTGCCGAACTTGGTTGCGAAGTTCAATCTGTTCCAGAATATGTTACGCTGCTCAATGCCAAACACTCAGACCTTTTGCTTGAAGAAATAGAAGCGTTAACAAAAGACACGCCTCCGTTGTCAAGTTTTATTTTACCAGGTGGTTGCCCGCCAGTAACATTCCTTCATACAGCTCGAACGGTAACACGCCGATTGGAACGCATAATTGTTGAACTTGAGCGAAGTAAAGAAGGTTCAATTCGCCCTATTGTTCTTCAATACATCAATCGTTTATCAGACTGGTTTTTTGTTTTGGGACGATGGATAAGTCATACATTGGGTGAACACGAACCTCTCTGGCAACCATTGAGTGGCCGACAATCAGAAAAGGGTATTGTGGAACTAATTTCGCAAATGAAAGCAAATGATGCAGATTTCGATACTCTAGATTGACCCCAAGAAAGATTGAGCAGATTCTACAACAGATCTCGTTTCCTTGTGCGTTATGAGTTGAAATGCACTTTCCCAATCCAGCCAAATGTAATCTCTGTGCTCATGGGAAAGATGAACATCTATTTCTTCAGTTTCAGCAAGAAACCATTGCACTTGTTTCGTTTTTTCTTTACCTTTGTGCGTATAGGAATACCTTGTTGTTTCAGTAAAACCATCAACAATCTCGATATTCTTGATTCCTGTCTCTTCCATCAATTCCCTTCTCATTGTGGTGATTGGAGATTCACCGACCTCAACATGACCTTTTGGTAAATCCCAGTGACCCTGGGGGTATTGAAGGAGGAGAACGGTGCCTAGGTTGACCAAGACGACGCCGCATGAGGTTTCCATAGTCTTCCGACGATACAGTGATTCTTTGCTTTGACGGATTGATATCTATGTTATGGCAAAATTTCCTATTCTTCCTCAACATGACGTTTGAAGATTTTTGGTGACCACCAGTTAAATCGACCCATCAATCGCATGGTCGATGGAACAACGAGGGCACGAACTAAGGTGGCATCGATAAGAATGGCGAGAGCAAGTCCCAGGCCAATTTGTTTCAGGATAATAACTGAAGACAAGCCAAAGGCGCTGAACACCACGACCATAATAGCGGCTGCTCCGGTGATGAGCCCCCCCGTCTTCTGCAGACCGTTGGCCACCGCAAGCGTGTTGTCGCCAGTTCGTTCCCATTCTTCGTGAATACGAGATAACATCAGTACCTCGTAGTCCATCGAAAGTCCGAAAACAATACAGAACATGATGACGGGGTTGCCTGAATCAATGGGCTGGGCGGTGAAGTTAAGCAGGCTTTCCCCGTATCCCCATTGGAATACCCAGACCAGCATTCCGAACGAAGCAGAGATGGAGAGGATATTCATGGCAATGGCCTTGATTGGGATGATGACAGAACGAACTTGGAGGAAAATCAACACACTGGTAGCAATGAGGATGAAGGCGAGTGCTCGGGGAAGATTATCTGCGATGGCGTCAAGATTGTCAGCATTGTAAGCGGCAAAACCAGCAATCAACAAGCGGTCATCCTCGCCATCAAAATCATCGAGAAAACCATCTCGATGTTCTCGGATGTCCTCTACCATCATTCTCGACTCAACGTTGGTTTGAGCACCAACCAATTGAAGTGAAATCATGGTGGCGTTATCACCCACCAAAGATGCCCGCAAACTTTCCCGCATGGCAATTTGTTCTGCTGGGAGGAATTCATCGGGTGTTTGCCAGAATTGTATCACCTCATCGGCATTCATGGCCGGGGACGGCAACCCAACACCGATGCCTCCTGATGTTCTTGAATCGTTGAGCAACTCGGTGATGTAAGCGTGCTGGACTCGTAGGTTTGCTTCAGAAAGAGGGTCGGCACCGTCGGTTTCGATGACTAGGAAAATCGAGTTGGCTGCTTGGTCAGGCCATTGTTCATCGATGAGTTCCATGCCTTGTCTTGCTTGGTCATCGGGTGGCAAAGCCTTCCATGAAGAGAGGGAAAATTCAGCGTAGGCAAACGGCAATCCAGCGCCAATCAACAAGATCAGTGTAGGGATGAGAACAGTCCATGGGCGGTCCATTACCCGCTTGGCGATGCGGGCCCACATACCATCGTCTTTGGCCGACATGTCGAGCGCATAGGGAATTGTTCCTTTGTTGACTCGAGGACCCAACCATGCCATCACCGCAGGGAGAACGATGGTCGAATAGATCATGGCAATGGAAACTGCGATAGTCCCTCCAATGCCGAGTGAAGGCAGCGAAGTATTTGTGAAAAAGAGCATACCCATGAGGCCGATGGCGACGGTAATGCCAGAATAGAAGACTGCTTTTCCAGCGGTAGCACAACTCATCGCCGTTGCGGTCCGAACATCGTGACCACGCCCTAATTCTTCTCTGAAACGGTTGACCAAGAACAAGGAGTAATCAATTGAAACCCCTATGCCTATCAATGAAATGATGTTCGTAGCATAAACAGTGACATCTGTGACGTTGCTAAGCCACACCGTCATGCCGATGGCAGCTAGTACGGTCCCCAATCCAACGCCAACGGGCAGGAGGGCGGCAACAATTGAGCCAAAGACGATGCCGAGAATGAGAATGGAAAGAGGCCCAGAAATCAACTCGGCCTTGATAAGGTCGTTTTTGATGCGATAATCGAAGGTCCAATCGATGGCGATGCCGTCTGTCATCCAACCTTCAAAATCGCCGCCAATTTCTACGGTATCGTACATGTCGTCCATGGCTTGTTTCGCTTCTTTCCGCGAGGAAGAGAAGGTCACGGTGTTGATGGCGTAGGTGCCATCTTCGCTCGTCACTGTCACATCGTCCCGGTCAACGTCGTCAACGTCCCATGAATATTCGACGGTAACATCGGGATGCTTTTCGATTTTGGAAAGGGCTTGCATCACCGCTGTCTTCCATTCAGGAGAAGTATCGTTAAGCGTGGGATGGAACACAAGGTAGCGCAAAGATTGGCCCCCGCTGTCGTCATCGGTGGCAAACCGTTCTGCGATGAGCCTGCCAGCGTTGACCGATTCGACATCGTCTTCGCCGAAGCCTTCGGCCCAATCGGCACCCATCGCCATCAAACCCGTCATGAGGACGCACGAGACCAAGCCGAAGGCCATTGCTGCTTTTCGATGGTCGTGAATAAACAGCCCCAAACGGAAAAAGGCACGGTGACGCAACATCTCTGGGTCAGTAGCACCTTCCATTTTGTAAGCCACCGACGAGGTGTATTTGAATCGATGTTATGAAGCACGAGCACAAAGGCGGTCTGCAAGGAGGCTCATGGTATCTTCATGCACTTCAAATCCGACCTTCTTGTCATGAGATAGAAAGAACGCATCGGTATCAACGCTGATTCCCCTACCTCCTAGATTTTATTTACGACATCGCCACAGTTCTCGCCGACGAAAATACTTGTAGAATGAAGAATCGGTCTTTTTGTTCCAAAAATAGAGTATTTCCTACCCAATGCTCATAACCTTTCTTCAACCCTACCTTACCTATACAAGGACTGTTAACTATGGGGTTCGAACAAAATATAGCGACATATTTCAAATTTGAAGAACGAGGAGCTACATTGAATGGAGAATTACGTGCTGGATTGACAACCTTCCTGACGATGGCTTACATCTTGCTGGTCAATCCGGCCATGCTGAGCGTGTCTGGTATTCCCTTTGACGATGCACTCTTCGCTACCGCAATCGCAGCCTTTGTCGGTTGTGTGGTCATGGGTCTATGGGCTAACCTGCCTTTCGCACTTGCACCGGGAATGGGCTTGAACGCCTACTTCACCTTCGCCGTTGTGCTCGGCATGGGCATCGATTGGCGAATCGCCCTCGCTGCCGTCTTCGTGGAAGGAATTATTTTCCTCATCATTTCCATTCCACAAATTGGTTGGCGGACCAGGATGATCAACGCCATCCCTAAGGACCTGAAAATTGCAACCGGTGCCGGTATCGGAATGTTCCTTGCTATCATCGGTCTGCGCGAAATGGGTTGGATTCAAGACGACGGGGCCACCCTCGTCAACCTCGCCACCACGGAAGGCTTTGGGTACGACCACGGAGCCCTCATCAGTATGGTGGCGTTGCTCGCCATCGCCGTGATGATGGCCAAGGGCGTGAAAGGTGCCATCATCTATGGTATCCTCGGTGCTTCGGTCTATGGTTGGGCTGTGGGTGCTTACGACCCCTACAACGACATGATAAATGGCGGCGCAGGCTGGGCGTGCGAATGGGCCAATCGGACCGCTGAAGGGGTGCCAGTAATTACAGGAGACCCAGCTGTTGATTATACGGATCCGAGTTGTATAGAATCAAGTGCTCCTGCCGCCATCTTTGGTTTCGTGGGTTTGCCTGACGAGTCCCTCGGTGCAGCGTTCGGTGCCTTCGGTAACATCAGCGACAACCTCGCTGACTTCATGTTGGTCATGATCGCCTTCCTTTTCGTCGACATCTTTGACACCGCAGGTACGTTGTACTCAGTTGGCCGCCAAGCCGGTTATGTTAACGAGGAAGACGAATTGCAGAACTCCGACGAGGCCTTCATGTCCGATGCCGTAGCTACCGTCATCGGTGCCGCTTGCGGCACCAGCACCACCACCACCTACATCGAATCCGCTGCGGGTGTCGAAGAAGGCGGCAAGACCGGCCTGACAGCCGTCACCGTCGGCGTGCTCATGCTTTCCGGTCTCTTCTTGTCCGATTTGTTCCAGGCCATCCCAACCTTTGCTGCTGCTTGTGCTTTGGTGATGATTGGTGCTATGATGATGAAGCAAGCCACCGAAATCAACTGGGACGACCAAGACATGGTGTTGCCAGCGTTCTTGACCATGGTGATGATGCCGTTTACCTACTCTATCGCTGACGGTATTGCGTGGGGTGTAATCTCCTTCGTCGTCATCAAACTCATGGGCAGCATCACCGACCGAGAGAAACTCAATGATGTGAGCCCCATAATGTGGGGTGTTGCCATCTTCATGTTGATGTTTTACCTTGGTCCCGGCGACCAATCCACATTCGGTTGGTTGTTCAACACCATCTTCTGAGCGGCCAAGGCGCCCCCGAGGCCCTTGATGCTGATGAGCATCCGATTTGAGTACCTAAGGATCAATTCGTTCTCTAACCAACTCTGTGATGATTCTTCGAAGCCTCTTGTTCACCGAATTTGATGACAAACTGGCTCGTTGACCCAACTCGGTCAAGGACAAGCGGCGAGGCGATTCAAAATATCCCGATATGTATGCCAACCGAAGCAGGTTGATGTCTTGAGAATCGGATTGGTGCTCCTCATCCACATCCACGGGATTTGTTGTGGTTATGGAGACGATGTAAGGTATGCTTTGTTCAACAAAGTTCCATTGCATCGAGTCCTCATCGTGAACGTAAAACGAGTATTCTAGGCCACGTTCGCCCCATTGAATCGACAATACGCGGAGGCGTTCCTTGCGACTTAGCAACCGTCGCCCGGAGGTTAGATGCGTCATCCGATTTAAGTGAGCAATGAAGAGGCTCCGCTCACCGTGGTCCCAGATGAAATCAACGCATGCCGCCCGTTCCAACAGGGCTTTGTCGTTCACCACCCCTTCACCATGAATGACGATCTGACCGGCGGCATTGACCGATACGAACAACGAGTGAAACGAGTCAAAGCCGAGGTAAAGGTCTGCGAACACAGTATTGGATACTTCAATCAATTCGATGTATTCTTGTCGAGGGACTCGGCAATGGTACAACCGGGGAAAGGGGATGTTTTTGACCACGCTCATCCCTCCAAGGAGTGATATATGAGGCCATCGAGTGTTTGACCTGCATGATTCCTCACTCCGTACGATGAAGGAAGTACTCGGCCGATGGGTATGGGAAGAAAATCATGCTTCAGGCTTCTTCGTCGATGTTGAGTTTCTCACGAACACCTTTCTCAAGTTCCATTGCTTTTTCAGGGGTGATGCCCAACTCTGTGGCACTTGACGTTAACAAAGTACGCTCCAATTCAGTGATGATGCCGTCATCGTACGCTGAATACAAGAGCCGTTCGTACATGTTTTGATTGATGACATCAGAATTGACCATGTCTGCTTCAATGATGCGGGAAGCAATGATTTCAAGCGGAATTAGGAGTGAGAAAATGGCCAACTTTGCCAATTGCAACAGCGCCACATTTTCGACAGATTCCTCCAACACAGGTTCGATGGTGAACTCGCTGATGATGAATAACATCATGGCGACCACAACGGTCACTTTGGTTGCTACACTTTTTACTTCGTGTGATGTTAATCGAATCATCGTATCGTTGAGTTCAAGAATTGTTTCTTGCAACTTTGAATTGCTTTTGTCAAGTGCCTTGTTGGCTGCATCAAGTTCATCGTAGCTTTTCTTGAATGTGCGTTCTGCTTCTTGTCGAGCCAACCGTTCTTTCTCAACGGTCCGTTGGAGCACCTGAATCTCGTCCATCGCTTGACGAGCCTCATCAATCCGTTCAGCCGATGTTACTTCTCGATGAGGGCCGGTCATATTCTTTCAGTTTATCCTGAGTTTAGTTCATTATGAAAATTCCTATGATATATCACCAGAATTCGAGGCGAATCGGTCACATCAACACATCAAACGTGTAGATGAACCCGAGGAATGCATGAATGAAAACAAGAATCATCATGACGTCTGCGGCCCTTCCGTGTTGCTTTTTGGTGATTGTGTACGGTTGACCTTCTTCTTTAAAAACTGCTGCCTTCCTTCCAAATCGAACCATGTAGTAAAGCAAAAAGAGTCCAATGGGTCCTGTAAATCCATGCAGATTTGTCGGAATAAGATTCACAAATATTGGTTCGTTCCTTGAATATGCATCGAAGGCTTTCGCGCCAAAGGCGATGAGGACAATCATGACACCAGACTTGAACAAGAATTCACCAAATTGTTGATGATGTTGAATTTTCTCCATTCGAGTCTTGCCTTTGAATTCTAGATATCTATTTTTCCAAGAATATTGCCACCACATAGCGGCGATTAAAATTAAAGCAAACATGGGATGAAGAAGCAGTACAATTGTAGAAAGCACCCCCATCCGACTCACCTTTACTAAAACCCATACCTATGTTGAATTTGTGTCCGTAACCATTCAGACTCATGGTTTCATAGCGGTGGATTGAAAGCACACCGTTCCCGCGTTAAAATTGCCGAGGTCATCGTATGATTGAACTTAGGATGGAACAGTGCCTAAAATCATTGATGGGTGCTCCAAAACGAAATCGCCTCCAAATGGCGGTGCGTTCACCGACCTGGGAACTAATTGACAAACCTCACAGAGGAATACTTTCGTTTGCGTTGAATGAAGAAGAAGTCCCATCAGATAGTGATGGCCAGCAGAATCAACCTACTCAAACACGAACAAAAGGAAGACGATTGAGAAACAAATCACGAGGGCAATCGTCTGTTATGTCGCCTCAAGAATACTTGCCCGAATTGAACGAAATAGAACAATTTGAATTGTCATCCGCAGCGATACTTTCTATTCTTCTCATTCGAAAACAAATGAATGACCTTGACTGGAATGATGAATTTGGGTCATTGGAGACGTTCACTCGAAATGATTGTTTGGAAAATGGAGTGCACCCCGTGTGGCACATGATTGCTGAGAAAACGAATTATCTAACCCAATTTCTTGCATTTCCAAAAGTTAGGCCAAAATCTGAATCAACAATTGAACAGTTTGATCCTCACAATGCAACAATAAATCCAGCAGATTCATCACAGGTGGCACGCTTACTCTCACATGCTCAAGAAACAACAATTGACGCAAATCTTCAAGTTGCAATGAACAGATTGATTGGACAACTTCAATCCTCATCGAGTCAGTCTGTGAAAATTGAAGGCGTATTGCTTTCTCTTGAAGACAGTCTTCAGTACCTAAGTATTATTTTGAAATTCCATTCACAAGAAGATGTATCAGAATCGAATATTGAATTTTTGAATGCACAAAAAAGTGAGGTTGCAAACAATTTACTGAGATATAACGAATTCCAATCGAATAATTTCTCAAACTGGGTTGAGGTGCTTGAACTTCAAGGAAATAACGAGTTAGAACGGGTGCTTCTTGAAATGGTTTGGATGAATCTACCCGACGAAGCCGCAGAGCTCAACTCCGAACAAATCGATAACGGCATAGTTCTCATCAAAGATTTGCAGCAATCAAAAGCACAAATTGACAAACTCAAGTGGTGGAAAATGAGTGCATTGCAACGTGAAGGGCAAGGAAGCATCGCTCTTGAGGTCCTTCAAGATTTAGCCATTACACCCCACACCGACATTGATGCATTGCTAAATTTCCTCATGATTTTCCCACAAGAAGAAACAAGTCATTGGGTTCTCAAATTCATCGATGAGATCGATATTGACGGATTGAGTGCCATCCTCGTATCAAATCATTACCAAGGTGAATTACAAATCCTCATCGCTCAACGAATTTTCGATGCACATGGCTTTGAATTTGAACAAGAGAGAAGCTATTTGTTGAAGGCTTTTATTTCTGCTTTGGACTTTGAACGATTGACAAAAATATTTCATTCGGATGCAATGTATTGCCTCTCGTATCCATACGATGCACTTTTTTGTTTCCATGCAACACCTGCATCATTATCGGTGAACAGTGAAAAGCAATTTCATGAATTGAGAATGCATGCTTTACAGAGCATCACAAATTCTTCCCCTCCTGAATATTTTTCAGAATCAGTTGAACAACTTCTGTTGCTCATGGAAGGGATTCAGTTGGAATCTGATGCCCTCATGAAGACTTTGGGAAACAAAGTCTACATTGATTTTCAACCAGTCATCAATGCCCTTCATCAGGGAATTTCAGAGGTCAATATTCAACCAAATCGTTTGCAGGCACTTAAACTTCGATTGAGTGCCATCGATACATTATCTCCCTTGGAAAGTCGTTTGTTCAACGTATTGTTTTCTACTATTTCCATGAATAACACACGCCAAGCATTCCATAATAGAATGGAGACATCGGAGCAAAAGAAAGAAATGGCAATGATTGTCAATGAACCCTATTTCACTCTCACGATTTTACAAACAATACAAGAACTTGTACTGGATTATGATATTGGTCTACCAGAATTAGTTGATTGGTATCAAAAACACAGCCCGTCGTCGCCCTGGCAAACGCTTAGCAGAGCAGCAAACCATGTTCAGAAGGATGAGCAGTTGAATGCAGCCCGAGAGTACAAGAGGATTGCAGACCAAATTCACTCAGTCAGAGTAGCCTCTGACGACGGGAAAAAATCAGCAGAAGATGTCATGTACTATGTTCAGCAAGGTATTTTTGGCATTGAGCAAGAGATAGCACTGTATCGTAAAGCATTGATTCACTATGCTCATGCAGGCCATTGGGCAGAAGCATTGGATTTACTAGAAAATAATCCTTCCCTCAAATCAGCCCTCACCAAGAGATTTCAATTATACCTCAAAGTTTCGAATCTTGCTGACAATCAGCAAACTGGACCAGCAACCCGCCTCATCGTAAATCATGTCTTGAGTACAATTACTGAAGAAGATCAGTCTGGAGAAGGTCTACGAACAAGAGAAACGTATGACGAAGAAGAATTAGAAACTTTACGTTCATACACAACAACTCATGCCGTGCATCTACCCGACAAACCGTTTAATGGTAGAGTAATCGCTGCACACACTGAGTTGTCGCGAAAATTATCCCGACATCGAGATGAATTTGAACGAAGGTTTCAGATGCTTGCAAAAGAATTTGAGTTTGATTTAAATGAAGTGTATGAACTAGCAACAGAAGCAGCAGAAGAAATTCCATTGACAGGATTAAAGATTCTAGAAAGAGCTCAACATCATCGAAAACTCAAAACTAAAGAAAGGCAAAGACTGAAGGACGCCGAAACCACTCTATTCAGAAAACACGAAGACAAAATTCCTCTCAAGCACAGGAGTCAATTAAGACAATTGAACCTAAAACCCTTGGTTATCGTAGACACGAACATTCTCATCAATGCTCTCATTGAAGAGGTATATACACACCTAGGAATCATTGTTGGCCATCAACGGCAATCGATGAATCAACTTGACTCATCGGGTGATGTACTCCCAAATTCCGGATTGGGAGACTTTTTCAGATTCTTAAAGAATCAATCCAAGATGGGAAAAATATACTTGCACGTTCCTGAAGTGATTCGTGAAGAATTGAATATGTTCGGCGAACCTCGTCGGTTGGAGCGTCAGATGAATTTGAAATCAATGCTCTCAAAAGCGAATGAAAATGAAATCACAACCGAGTTCCTTCAACAAAAAATAGCGGAAGTCATTGAATCATTTTCGACATGGAATGAAGCGGAAAATATTGAACAAATCGATAATGTTGTTACCCCTGAAATTGAAGAATTCTTTGTCCAGCATCAAGAAGTGTTTGAAGAAATATCATCAGTTAAACAAAAGTATGGTGCAACCACACCAAGAACAAAAATTGCTGGCAAACGATTCTATCCCGAAGAGAACGACATGCAACTGCTCCATTACGCCAAAAAGATATCCAATTTATCATCTAAAAATATTGGTGTTGTCCTCATCGCATCGTATGACAATGACTTCACGTTCATATCAAGAGCCTTAGAAGAAACATTTGGCATCTCTGTCGTGCGAAATCCGAGGACATTGACGGATTGGTTGTAAAATTAGACAAATTGCGGAACATTTGTACCCGCTTTTTGAGGTGTGAGTGAATTTTGATTAACTCTGTCAATCAGTTCTTTTCCAAGAATCATAGCACAAGATAATTCTGTGCGGTCTGTGATTGATAATTCGACATCATATGTTGTTCTCCCGATTCGAATTTTTGCTTCAACAAGTTGCCTTGTTTGTTTGCCCATTGCATTCCGAACTTGAATTTCACCAACTTTCTTCAGACCTAGAGCATTTGCTAATTTTTTGTCTATCGAACACCGGGACGCACCTGTGTCAATTTTTGCTTTCAAACGAATCCACCATTTTCGTTTTCCTCCTCCCTTGAGGCTAACCCACTTGGAGTCAAACGATTTCCCCATGGTTCTCACCAATTTCACATGTATTGAATAATTGCATTTCCAAATTCGCTGCAAGATAGTAACGTCGCACGTTCCATCAATCGTTCGAAGTCGTATGTCACAGTACCTGCTGAAATCGCTCCTTCCATTCCTTTGATGATTAAATCAGCGGCTTCAGTCCAACCCATATGTCTCAACATCATCTCAGCACTCAAGATAACTGATCCGGGGTTCACCTTGTCTTGTCCAGTGTATTTTGGTGCAGTTCCGTGCGTTGCCTCAAAAATAGCGTGCCCGCTGTTGTAATTGATATTCGCTCCCGGTGCGATGCCTATACCACCGACTTGGGCAGCAAGTGCGTCACTAAGGTAATCTCCGTTAAGATTGAGTGTGGCGATGACATCGTATTCTTTGGGCCGCAGTAAAACTTGTTGCAACATCGCATCTGCAATGACATCTTTGATGATTATGCCTTCACCGTCTTTTCCTTCTGGAATAATGTGCCATGGACCGCCTTCGTAGGGTACAGCTCCAAAGAAATCTCTCGCTACTTGATATCCCCATTCGGCGAATGAACCTTCTGTGAATTTCATGATGTTACCCTTGTGTACAATAGTGACACTCTTTCGTTGATTTTCTATCGCATATTCGATTGCACTGTAGACAAGTCGCTCAGTTCCCAAGTAACTAACCGGCTTCAAACCAATACCCACCCGTACAGCTTCATCCCTTGGTGAACCACCAGTTGAAGATAATGTTTGAATCCAGTCATCAGTTCTTTCTTTTGTACCGAATCGTATTTTTTCGAAACGTTCTGGGAACTGCTTGGCGAGTAATTCTAGGAATGTTTTGTTCTCTTCAGTCCCTGCTTCAAATTCGATTCCTGCGTAAATATCTTCTGTGTTTTCTCTGAAGATGACCATGTCAATGTTTTGTGGTTCTCGTACTGGAGCTGGAACGCCATTGTACCATCGAACTGGGCGAACACAGGCGAACAAATCGAGTTTTTGCCGCAATGCGACGTTTAACGAACGAATGCCTCCGCCAACAGGTGTTGTTAATGGTCCTTTGATAGAAACAAAACCTTCTGCCATTGCCTTTAGTGTTGCTTCAGGGAGCCATTCTCCTGTTTGATTGAATGCTTTTTCACCAGCGAGGACCTCATTCCAATGAATCTTCTTTGAACCGCCATATGCCTTTTCAACTGCAGAATCAACGACCTTAAGCATGACAGGAGAAATGTCAATGCCTATGCCATCGCCTTCGATGTAGTGGACAATAGGTTCGTTTGGTACGTGAAGTGTTCCGTTTTCAAAGGTGATAGGCTTTCCAGTCATGACTCTCATGTCTCGCGACCGACATCTCCTTCAAGAATGAAACGCCCGCAAATTATTGATGAAGGCGAGTGTTCACTGGACAAATGGGACAGAATTGATTGGAAAAACCGAGTCTGGCCAAGAGCTACAACTCGATTGGGAGAGCGGTCCATCGCCGATGCAAGTTACACTACAAATGATTGGTGCTTGTTCTCTCGTCGACGTCGTTATGGGTTTGAAGGAACGAGATTTCACCGAAGTTTGGATTGAATGTGATGCGGATAGGGCAACAGATTATCCTCGAATTTTCACACAAATCCGAATGACATACCATGTGTGTGGCGATGTGCCTCGAACTCTTGTCGAGCGGATTGTTGAAAAAAGTCATGAAAAATATTGTAGTGTATCGAATATGCTCAGCGATGAAGTCAGCATTAGTTTTGAAGTTGAACTCCATTGAATTTTTTTGTACGAAATTTAAGGCAGTATGCAACCCTGATGACACCTGCGAAACTTACCTAAGCAGTGTATGTCCATCGGTTACAGTGTTTTAGGTAATGGTTTCTACATCAAATACAAGTACACTTTTGGTTAACAATGGATAGAATCATCACGGATGAGATTTTGTTCGGAATTGAAAAACACGAGAAATTCGCTTAAACTCAGAAATATGAGACAAATTTGTTGTTCATATTGGTGTTGGTTTGAATTGTTTTATCATAATGTTTTGCAAGACAAAGAGCAGTTGTTTGAAGAAATCTTTCCATTGCTCGGGAAGGTTTTTTGGAGATTTCAAGCAGATGATTTCATCATCTCTATGAACAACTGTAGCAAACGGACGGATTTTCATACCTTCACCGTCTGTTAATTCGAGGAGAAGATGATATGCATCACGATCTTTTTTGACATGTATTGATTCTAGGTCAATGCGTAATTCATGGTTTTGAATAATATTTTGAAAATCTTGGTCAGTCTGAATTTCTTCTTGTGCTAATATTCGCAGAAGGTCTTCGACAGACTCTTCATTAACTTCATCATCCATGAAGTCGGCAAGGGGGTCATGATACGATTTCGTTTCAGCCGATTGTGTTTTTGAAACGCCTAATGCTTCAAAGATATCAAAGTCATCATCATCGCTCAAGGTTTCTTCCATAGTTGTCAATCTTCTCCATTACGATATAAATCATCGTTTTTCCAGATTGTAATTTGCATCATGAATAAGCCTCAAGAAGGGTTGCTGATGATACCTCATCATGAGATGGAGGTTCATGTTGTCATGTTTCCTCTTTTTGCTCGTCGGTTCGTTGAGTTCTTTGACGCAAGCAAGTCATTTGGGCGTGGGAAATGCAGCGAATGAAGGGTGTCAATGTCATGTATACTCGTCTTCAACTGAAATTTTTCTCGAAGGAATCCCTCAACGTTTCGAATCGAATACAACATTGAATGTTACCATACGCATTGAAAGCGATGTAGAATTTAACGAAGACAATCACGCAGGTGGTTTTCGATTGGAGTATATCGGCGAGGGCACAATCGCTCTTCTCAATGAGACAACGACCCAATTTCTAGATGGCTATCTTACACACACAGCAAACGGCTCAAAATCGAGATCTTGGCAATTTGAATGGAATACGCCTGAAAATAACTCAACTAGTGTTCAATTCAAGATTTTTGCAAATGCTGTCAACGGAAACAATCAGCCGACTGGCGATGAATGGTCATCCCTTTCAGTCACGGTTCCAGGAGTATCAAGCAACGAGGATTTCAATTCAAATACCAGTCAAGAGATTGAAATCTTCGACCTTGCCCTTCTAGCATTTGGTCTACTACTTTTGGGCTATCTGCTATGGACGAGTTTCCGTTCTAATTGACAAATTCGATGCTTTGATTTCTTAATGCTCGAAGTTGTCTGTTTTCGTTTGAGCCATGTATTTGTGCACTTTTCACACCAGTTAAAACAATCATAACACGAATCTCATCACCCATGGATTCATCAACTGCTGCACCCCAAATTATTTTCGCATGAGGAGAAATCCGCTGTTGGATAAGTTGTGCGCATATTTCAGCTTCTCCCAGACTGAGAGATTCTCCTCCGACAACGTTGATGAGGGCTCCACGAGCATCGGTAGTGTCCATCTCGAGTAATGGCGATTCAAATGCTTCCAATGTTGCCTTTGTCGCACGTTCTGGGCCCGAACTAGAGCCCAAACCGATCATGGCTACGCCACTACCAGACTGAATGACTGACCGTAGGTCTTCAAAGTCAAGATTGACCATTCCTTCAGTCGTGAGAAGTTCGGTGACACCTGTGATTGAACGAACAAGTAACTCATCACCAACTCTGAATGCTCTTGCAATAGGCAAATCCTTGACGCCTTCGATTTCCAAAAGCCGTTCATTGGGTATTACGAGTATAGTGTCACAAAATTCTCGTAGGCGTTCCAACCCCCACTCAGCATTTTGTTTTCGTAATGATCCTTCTGATTTGAATGGATATGTGACAACAGCAATTGTTAATGCACCTTGTTGCTTTGCTAACCGTGCAAGATGTCCTGCGGCTCCGGTGCCTGAACCACCACCCATTCCCGCAGTAATGATTGCTAGTTGGGTGTCTTCTGTGATACGGCGCAAAGCATTTTCAGATTCTAAGGCAGCTGCTTCACCTTTGGTCGGGTCTCCTCCAGCACCTCTACCTCTGGCAGAGCGACCGATCAAGATTTTCTGCTCAAGCGGGGTTTGAAGAAGTGCTTGTGCATCTGTATTAATGGCGTAACCAGTAACATAAGAGGAATCAAACAATCCTTCTTCATGCAATCTGTTGATTGCATTGCATCCTGCTCCACCAACACCGTAGACTCGTATTCGTGGTTGTAGTGATTCGAGGAGTGCACGTAATTCAGCATCGCTTCCTTCATCTAAACGAGTAGGCGGAGCGGCGTCTGATTGTAATTCTTCTTCGGACAGTTGCAACACTCGCTCGATTAGATGGCGCATGAGTGAATTCTACCGAGATAGATTTTGAATCTGCCGCTTTCATCGAGGCCAATGAATGCGATTTTCACATGAACTTCAAGTTTCCATCAGTCTCGAAGACCATCTTGCGTGACTTCGTAAACACATTCTCCATCAGGCAAGTTGGGAGAGTCAACAAGGCGGGCAATTCTTCGTCCAGCTTTCGCTTTCCTAAGGTAAAGTCGGAACGTGCTTGCGTGGGCTAAAATGTGGCCACCAATTGGTTTTGTTGGGTCGCCCCATAATGCGTCTGGCTTTGCATGAACTTGATTGGTGACGAGAACAAGTGCATTGTTAACATCTGCAAGTTGCTTGAGATCTTTGAGGTGACTGTTGAGTTTTTGTTGTCGTCGGGCAAGCATACCTCGACCAATAAATTCGGCTCTGAAATGACTGGTTAGTGAATCAACAATAATCATCTTCACATTCAAGCCCTTGCTCATTCGCTTTATTTCATCAGTGAGTAACATTTGATGTGCAGAGTTGTATGCACGTGCGACATGTATTCTCGAGAGAACGTAGTCAGGATCTAGACCGTGTCCACGGGCCATTTGGGAGATTCTTTCTGGGCGAAATGTATCTTCAGTGTCGATGTAAAAGACATCTCCATCAAGGCCGCCTTGGTCCACGGGTAATGTACAATTTACAGCGAGTTGATGACCGATTTGTGTTTTTCCACTTCCAAATTCCCCATACACTTCAACGAGTGCTTGGGTTTCAAAACCTCCACCGAGTAAATCATCAATAGATTGGACTTTCGATGATAATTTTTGTACTTCTCTTCTTCGGTCAAGCAATGCGTCACCTGAAACGAAGCCGCCAATGTTGGCCATTTTCTTGGCTCCTGCGATAATTTTTGCTGCTACTGCTTCACCTAATTCGGCTTCTTCTGCTAGATCTGCTGGCGACATTACAGCGAGAGATAGGAGCTCTTCGAATCCTGCTTCTCTTAATTTTTCTGCGGTCGCAGGACCCACTCCAGGTAGGTCCTCAATCGTCAATTCAGGTCCTTCTTCTTCCATTGGTATGTCCTCTTCTACGAGGGAACTTTGGTCTTTTTCATCTGTTTGCTTGGATTTCGTTTTTGCTGGCATGAACATACATCATCGGTCTTTTGTATATGAAGAGTGAAAAGACAGTTCAAACGAGTCTCGGCAAAAAAATGCAAATCAACTTTGGCTTAGTTTCCTTATTTTTCACTTTCAGTTCATTTTTACAGCCAGTTAAAGTGAATAATTATTGAGGCAAATCAATCGGGTTTGCTTCGGTTTCTTTTTCTTCATATCGAATGGAAACATCATGAGTAATGTTGATGTTATCTTCCCCTGAATCAATAACAACGCCCAATGTCCATGTTCCTAAAGTCACACCAAGTTGGTCATGTTCCCAAAGTTTTGTTTGTCCATCGGCGATTGGCTCAGTCTTGGTAGCAGTCGTTTCATCGTCAGGATTGATGAGTTTCCAAGTTATTGTTGTCGTTCCACCTGTCGCTGGAATCAAACTTTCAGGATTCGAAACTTGAGAATCAATAGAAATGAGTGTTGGACCTTCGCAGTTTTCGCAATCTGGAATGGTATTGATTTCCATAAATTCAGGATTCTCTGTATTTTGCTCGACCCAATGAATGAATGAATCTATTCGAATGATAATGGCCATCTCAGCGATATTTCCTTCGGAATCTTCTGCACCTAATGTCGCAGTGAATAAGCCATGCGTCAAGAATTCGTAGGTTAGAGATGCAGATTGAGATGCATCGATTTCGACTGTTGCACTACCATCACCAGGAGTAAATGAGAATATCTTCATCTCACCTTCAGTTGTTGTTGTGCGGGCAAAATCGAATGAAAGTTCCACACCAGTTTGAGAAATACGTTGCCCGCCTGTCCAATTTTCGTAAAGTGTTCCTGAGGTATTTTCATAATATACGATAAGAGTTACAGGCGATGATGTGGTATCTTCATCTGCTAAACACCCTATCAGAACTGACGAAAGAAGCACACACAAGAGAATGAGGGCTTCATTCACCTTGGCCATGGTACCGCTACATCTTCGATATAGATGAATCCAATGGATTGAAGACGACGATTTCACCATCGGTGGTTTCAAATTGGAGCACAAAGGCGGAAGGATTAGCGAGGTGGGGTAGTCTGGATATCCCGTCGGGCTCATAACCCGGAGATCGATGGTTCAAATCCATCCCTCGCTACCATCAACCATACTCGTAATAATCGTGTTTTGGCTTCAAATTTTGCAGGGCTGCATCCAATTGTGCATTAGCAGCCCGCTCACCTGCATCAATTCTTGATACTTCTTGCTCCAAGAAATCGATGTACTCTTTACACTGGTTCTCAATATTGATTGATGCTTGTTGGGCGATTCCCAATGCGTTTTTTATGGACTCAATGTCCACTTGTGAACCCGTTGAGGACATGACATAAAAACGACCGTTGACTCTCGATACCCCTTTGTGATGGCTAAAGGAATTAACCAAAGCACCACATGTAGATGCGTCTGTTATTCCATTGAGTAATGCATCGCTCCAAACCTCTAGAGGTTGGCTCAACACAGATGCACTTTTTCTGTACATTTTCTTAGCAGCACCTTTCTTCCCTGCTTGTGAAAACAAATTAGCAGCAAGGTGGTAATCTTCTCCTGAAGATGGGAGCGATTCGAGAAGGTGTGGGGCATTTTTTTTGAGATATTTGTATAATTTTTTTCGAAATGAATGCAATTTTTTAAGCCAACGTAATCCATCAGACCCTTTACCTCGTTGCAAGTGAATCGAACAGAGCAGGCGTAACCCTTTGACCAAATATACGAGTTGTTGCACATCTTCTTGATGCTTTGTCAACATCAATTGGCAGAATTCTGTAGCCATCACCTCAGCGAGTTCTAATCTTCCCTCGGCTGAATAACGTTCGATTTGTTGAATGGTCTGGGCAGGGTCGCTCATTCCAAACATCGTACTCACGATATGCACCACCTCATTATGTATCATGTCTTTGTCAACTTCTCACGAGGAAGAGAATCAATCAACAAACCTAAGAGGTTGAGGTTGCTCGATTATCCGTGGAATTTCACGGATGCATCGCTATAACTGGCAGCCCGGGTGTTGGAAAAACAACGCTTGCACACCTCTTATCTTTAGCGTTAGATGTTGAAGTTAAATCAGTTGAAAGCATTGCTGCTCAATCAAATTGCCTTGAGGGCAAAGATGAGGTCGACAACACCATGCTCATCGACACGGATTGTCTCCAACGACAATCAAATTTTCTTGGCGAAGACTGTATTATCGAGGGGCATTTATCTCACTTTATTCCTTCCGATATCGTCCTTGTTCTTCGTTGCCATCCAATGGTGCTCAAGCATCGGCTTGAAAAGCGAGCATACAGCGAAAGAAAAATCATCGAAAATGTGGAATGGGAATTCCTCGGAGGTGCGAGGACAGAAATTTCACAACTTGAACGCCAAACGCTCGTGCTCGAATTTGACACCTCAAACGATGATACAGAAACCATCTGCCAACAGGTCATGCAAAAATTGTCCGACACAACGCTTCATTCTCATGCTCATCGAGAACATATTGACTGGATTGAAGAGGCCGATATTGATGTCAAAATGTTCGATGCATCTCAACTTTGAACAAAAACATAACAATACAGAACAACTGGGGGAACATGATACCATGGCACTTGAGCAGTTGCGAAAAACTTGGGAAAAAAGTTTAGATCCTCTCCTTGAAAAATACGACTGGATATCTCCGTCAACGATTACCTGGATTGCTCTTCCCATCGGCTTACTAGCTGCAATTCTCTCCTGGTTCGCTCCTGCAGGTGAAGAGGGTGGCTGGTGGTTTCTCGGAAGTGCTGCGTTGATTGGAATTGCAATGATTTTTGATGGTCTTGATGGCCCAATTGCAAGGAAAAAGGGACTTGTCTCGAGGTGGGGCGATTATCTCGACCACACATTTGATCGAGTCCTTGATGCAGTTTGGTTAATCGGGATAAGTGCATCAGTGTATGTGGACAGTCTTGCCCTAGGTTTTGCCTCTGCTTTTTTTACGCTTCTCGGTTCTTACATGGGGACACAAGCCCAAGCAGTTTCCGGAACCCGAAATTATGGTGGTTTTTCCAGAGCAGATAGAACAGTATTGATTATTTTGATGCTGACAATCATGGGTATTGTCACCCTTGTCGATTATCCATTTAATGACAAATTTATGGCACCATTTGATTCGATCAAAATGAATCCACTGTCCGTCGCTCTGTTTGTGAGTCTTTTCG
>Ga0255768_10000341_pt1 | contig 48236 bp, 64 predicted proteins | sample 071ome_33_FD_179983 | JGI IMG/M metagenome (GOLD analysis project Ga0255768, IMG submission 179983) | Coastal salt marsh microbial communities from the Groves Creek Marsh, Skidaway Island, Georgia - 071412AT metaG (version 2) | ecosystem: Environmental > Aquatic > Marine > Intertidal zone >... | reverse complement strand
CACCCCAGCCAATGTGAGCGTGGCGGAATGGTTACGCAACGGATTGCAAATCCGGTACATGCAGGTTCGAGTCCTGTCGCTCACTCCAAAATTAGAAGATATAAGATTTCTAGTCTTAGGGAGAATTGTATGTATAGAGATCCAAGAATACCAGATATAGCAGTTGAGGTTTTTTCAGTTGCACATCTTCCAAAATGTGCTCGTTGCTACAAACATCTAGAAGGAGTTGATTCTGATCCTGTGTTTGCAATGATCTGCCATGGGTGTGCATCAGTAATGCATACATTATTTTACGACATTGAGCATGGATATCACCAACAGCTTCCGATCAACTTGACTAGAGATGTTGATGAATTCATTCAAATATACGTCAGACCAGAGTTGAGAAATTTGACCTGGACATTGATTGATGAAAAGTTTAATGATTTTGCAATACCAAACCATTATAGACTATAATTAAATAAAACAATGCGGATATGGCGAAATTGGTAGACACGATGGTTTTAGGTACCATTGCTTTACGGCGTGGGGGTTCGAGTCCTGTCGCTCACTCCAAAATAGGTTGACAAGCACTATAATCTATGTTATAGTATATTATAGTTTAAGAGGGTAATCCGATGGCAAGAGATATTTGGGTAATAAGTGACACACACTTTAACCACAGTGGTATCTTGACCTTCTCAGATTATGATGGGAAGCCTGTGAGACCTTTCGATACAGTAGAGCAAATGAACCAGTGTATGCTTGACAACTGGAATGATACAGTAAAGGATGGTGATACTGTTATTCACTGCGGTGATGTGCTGTTTGGTATGGACAAGGTAGAGTGGATGGAAGCAAACTTTGCTAAACTGCCTGGTAAGAAAAAACTTGCATTAGGTAACCACGACAACATCAAGCATGTTGCACAGTACTTCAAGGATGTGCAGTACTGGTACAACATTGATAATCTTGTGTTTAGCCATATGCCTATGCACTCGCAGACTATGGCTGAGAACAAAAGATGGGGACAGGACATTGTTAACGTGCATGGACACATTCACAGTAATCCTTCACCAGAAGGACCGTACAAATGTGTTTGTGTTGAGCACATCAACTACACACCAATCAACATCGAGGAGTTACGTGTTAGATGATTGAAATAACTGAAAAAGAATACGAACTATTCCAAAAGTTAAAAACTATTTTGAAGCATAGCAAAGCAGAGCAACTCGAAGGTGTTTATTTTATCTGTGGTGAAAGCGGAGAAAAAGACCAAATGGGCTTACCGGAATTTATTTCGGTATGCCCTGCCTTCGGGCTAGACGGCTTTGCTATGTACAAGAAACACACAGACTATTCAGCACCGGAGTGGTAAAATGAAACTAGAAAATTTTAAACTAATGCACACAGAAATTCCCAAAGGCGTACAGGCCATTTTAGATTTTAGTGCTTATCAACTTAGTATTGTTAAAAACGAAGTTTCTTACGGTAATAAACAAGGACTGTATGAAATTGCAGTTTTTGACAGTAGTTCTGAACAAGTAAACTTACCCGGTATTACGGATGACAATGATACTGTAAAAGGTTGGTTGACAGAAAGTGAAGTTGATGCTATTATAAAGAAAATGTACACAATTACAGGCACAACCCCGAGGCAAATATGAGAACACAACCACAAACTATTATTCGTAATCTAGAAGAAAACAATAGTCGACTAGAAAAAGAAAAGATTCTGCAAGTAGCAGCCGACGAAGGCTTGCCAGAGTTCTTTGACGGTTTACGTATGGCACTTGATCCGCTTGTTACGTTTGGTGTTAAGCAAGTGCCTGAAGCAACAGAAGATGGACAAGGCTTGCCAGCCAATGCTTTTGCAGAACTTGCCAGACAACTACAAGAACGCGAACTGACTGGACACGCCGCTCGTGATGCTATTCATTTGGCGATGAGTGTTGCTACGAAAGAGCAATGGAATGATTGGTACCGCCGTATCCTTATCAAAGACCTACGTTGTGGTGTAAGTGAAAAGACTGTAAACAAAGTAGCGCCAGGCACTGTTCCTGTGTTTACTTGTGCTCTTGCTCATGACAGTGCCAAGCACGAAAAGAAAATGACAGGCAAGAAGCAGATTGAAATTAAACTTGACGGTGTTCGTGTTATTACTATTATTCAAGGCAACAAAGTAGAAATGTTTAGCCGTAACGGAAAACAGTTCCATAACTTTGGACACATTATTGCAGAGATTGAAGAAGTAATCAAAGACTATCCTGTACCTTATCCACTTGTATTAGACGGCGAAGTAATGAGCTCAGATTTTCAGGATCTAATGAAGCAGGTACATCGAAAAGATGGGAAACAAACAACTGATGCTGTACTGCACTTGTTTGATACTATTCCACTAGGTTGTTTTAAAAACGGTGTTTGGGACAAACCTCAGAGCTTCCGTAGCCTTATTACCAAGCATTGGGTAGAAGAACACAAGGATGTTCTAAAGCACGTACAAGCACTTGATTGGGAAGAAGTAGACTTAGACACCCAAGAAGGACAAGAACGCTTTGTAGCGTTAAATAAAGCGGCTGTAGACGGTGGTTATGAAGGTGTAATGATCAAAGACGTAGATGCGCCTTATGAGTGTAAAAGAACACACGCCTGGCTAAAAGCAAAGCCATTTATTGAAGTAACATTAGAGGTAAAAGATGTTGAAGAAGGAACAGGACGAAACGAAGGACGCCTTGGAGCATTGGTATGCGCTGGAGAAGACGATGGACGAATGGTCCAAGTCAATTGCGGCAGCGGGTTTAGTGACAGCGATCGCGATAGTTTCTGGAGTAGTCGCAGCAGTCTTATTGGGCAACTTGTAGAAGTAAGAGCAGACGCTATTACGCAAAATCAAGATGGCACCTACAGTTTGCGTTTCCCACGGTTTAAAACATTTAGAGGTTTTGAAGTTGGAGAAAAGTTATAATCAAAAAGACTTGACTTTTAACCTTATAACATATATACTAGCAAAACATTGTTAGGAGACTTCACATGGCACGTAAAAAGACCAAAGCACAATTAGCACCACGACGTAGAGGTGGCAAACTTTCAGGTCCAAGTTTTGATGGCTGGGAAAACTTAACTCCTCAAGCATTTGGTAAACTACAAAGAGCTGCAACTGATTTTTATTACCAAGAATATAAACCAGCAGATATAGTTCCTTATTTTTATACGTGGATGAAGTCTAACGGTTATACACCTAAACAGATTGCAGCCGCTAAAAAAGGCAATGTACGTCCTACAGCTGGAACATATGCTCGTATTTTGTTAGACGGTTGTCCAGACTATAATGAAGCATATGCAAAATATTGGACCAGTCTTCCAGGTACAGGCGATACTTTACAGCCACATTCATATTATTTGCACAAATGGGCTGAAGAAGCTATCGATAATGGTGAAAAGGTTGTAGAAGAAGTTAAACAAGAAGAAAAAGCCAAGAAGAATGTGTACGTTCCCACTATTCAGGAACGTATTCGTGATCAATCATTTGATATGGTAGAAGACATTGACGAATGGCTCGAAACTTGGATAAGTGATCCTAGCAAATTTGATCCGAAGGGTTTTGACTTTAAAAAACATTTTAACAAATTACAACCAAGTCAAGCACATGCTCGCAAAATGAAAACGTTTTATGATGGTATTATGGCAGATTATGACGAGCTAGAGCGCATGCCAACTGCCGGTCAGTTGAAAAAAATGGACGAAAAAGAAGCAGACCTCTGGGCACAACTTAAAGAAGGTTATGCTCATCTTAAGAAAGCAGACATTAAAAAGTTCCGTACTGCTATCGAAGAACTTATGAGCGCACTTGACTTTATCATTGATCAAGCAAAAGCAACACGCAAGCCCCGTAAGGCTAAGCCTAAGAGTGCAGACAAACTTGTTGAAAAGCTGAAGTTCTGTAAAGCAGATCCAAAGTATAATCTTGCAAGTGTTAATCCTACAGATGTAGTAGGTGCAAATGAGCTTTGGGTGTTTAATGTTAAGACACGTAAACTAGGCAAGTATGTTGCACAAAATATAGATCCTACAGGATCTAGAAGAGAAGGTAGCGGATTGCAAGTTAAAGGAACCACTATTATAGGTTACAACGAACAAGAAAGCATACAAAAAACATTACGCAAACCTGCAGATCAACTTAAAGATTTCAAGGCAGCAGGTAAAGTAAAACTGCGTAAATTCCTTGAAGATATTGCTACTACTGATACTAAACTTAATGGTAGGGTAAATCCCGATACTGTGTTGCTTAAGGTAAGTTGATAAATACTGTATGAGAACAGGATTTATCGCATGACCAATATTCGTGAAAGCCTTGATGCATTAGCAAAAGCACTTGAAGATATAGATAACAAACCAGCCCCTAAAGCACAAATTCTTGATAGAGAATTAAGTGGCAATAAAATTATGGGCGGAAAAATAGCAAAGTTTGGCAGTACTGGAATTAAAGACAATGCTACATATGCAGATAAAGAAGTTCTTTTTGTAGAAAACGATAGGATCATTGCACCTGCTGTACAAACACCTGTAATCAAAAACGCATTGAGCATTGAAGGTAACCTAACTGTAGACGGTGAAGTATTTGCAAAAAAATTACACGTAGATGAAATTAGTGCAGACGTAAGAAATGAAAGAACTGGACCTTTAGAATTCAAGGCCGAAAATGGCTCTATAGCAAACAAGGGTTTAATTTTTACCGGAGAGGGTAACACAAAACAATTTACTATGCAATCTAATCCTACTAGATTATACTCTAGTGAAATAATTGATTTGCACAGAGATAAAGAGTACAGAATAAACAATCAAACTGTACTTAGTGCAGAAGCACTAGGTGTAGGAATACACCATAGCAGCCTAACTAAAGTAGGTGTTTTAGATAATCTAGAAGTAGCAAATAACCTGACAGTTGATAATTACATGCATTATGATGCAGGATCTATGAGACTAGGGTTAGGAACACTAGAACCTAATGGAGCTATAAGTGTAAAAAGTTTAGAACACGAACTTGTCATTGATCCGACTGATGATTTAAGATTTAAAATAGGTACTTGGACCACAAGTGGATTGGATTTTATTACCGATGACACAAGAAGAATTAGTATAGAACCTACAGGTGGCATTAAAGTACATGAAAGAACAACATTTAATGATCGCATAGGCATTCGTGTCAAAAACTTTGGAGACGATGTTGACATAACTACGGCAGGACCTGTGCGTTTTCAAAATAAAAAACAAGAAGTTGGACCTGCAGAACCGCAAAATGGTTCTTACAGGAAAGGCGACATTGTTTGGAATGATAATCCACAACCAACTGGATGGATAGGTTGGGTGTGTATTAGAGATGGAAGTCCAGGAACTTGGAAGCCATTCGGAAATATTTCTAGATAAATGAAAAATTTGTTATTACAAGTTAAATTGTGGAAATACTTTGCCTGGAGTTTTCCATTAATATTTCTAGCGGCGCAGTATCTTTTGCATGTGTTCGGCTTTGATGATATTATGGGACAATTAATTGTAATCGGCGGGGAAATTTTCTTTACAGTAAGTGTAATATGGTGGTGGTGGGCAGTGCATAATATTGCAAATATGATACAGTCTCTAAATAACGCAAATAAAAACTTAGAAAAGGTTGCAGATCAAATAGGTTTGCTAAGAAAAGATCTTAAATGAGAATAGCATGTTTGTTATTGGAAATGGTGAAAGTAGATTAAAAGTAAATCTAGGTAAACTGCCCAGACCTCATGTCGGATGTAATGCTATAATCAGAGATCATTCTGTAGAATATCTAGTTTGTGTTGATAGAAAGATGGTAAAAGAAGCCATTGATAGAAACGCAAATGACTATAGTTTAGTATACACTCGCAACGATTGGTATGATTCTTTCAGGGCAAAACATATACGTAAGGTTCCTAAGTTGCCTTACTTAGGCGAAGAGAGATGGGATGAGCCATTTCAATGGGGTAGTGGTCCATATGCTGTTCTTATTGCAGCAATGTATGCAAAGGAAAAGTATGTTAATTTAATTGGGTTTGATTTGTATAGCAAAGACAAACATATCAATAATGTTTATAAAGACACTGTTAACTACGACAGTGCAAATAAAAGAGCTGTAGATCCTCGATATTGGGTACATCAAATAGGGATGGTGTTTCGATGCTTTCCTAAAATTAAATTTACAATTTATCAGACGCCTGACTGGGTATTACCAAAAGAATGGAAATATCCTAATGTTTCACTTGACAATCTAAATAATTTGTAATATAATAATTACAATATAGGACTTGGCGTCAACCCTAATAATTCTGCCGCCACATATTTTAAATAGGAGAAATATATGGCTTACTACTCAACAAAAACATATGGACACAACATCGGACTTTCAGCAGTATTCCGGCAACCCAACGCAGATCATTCTCACTGCCATTTATTACATGGATATAGTTTAGCATTTAAATTTACATTTGGATGTAGAGATCTTGATAATAAAAACTGGGCTGTAGACTTTGGAGGACTAAAACCTTTGAAGGCTTGGCTCGAAGATAGTTTTGATCATAAAACTTGCATTGATATTGCTGACCCGCACAAAGCTGAGTTTTATCAGTTACAGGATTTAGACCTTTGCGAAGTGAGAGAGTTTGACGGTGTAGGTACAGAAAAGTTTGCAGAACATGCATGGCGCTTTGCAGATCAGTTGGTTAAAGAAATGACAGACGGTCGTTGTTGGTGCGAATCAGTTGAATGTGCAGAGCATGGTGCTAACAGTGCAATCTATACACCCTTTCAAGTACAGAAGATGTCGTTTGTAGATGGCTAAGATTGACAAAACAAAATACACAAAAGATCAATGGAAAGTTATTAAGCATCAAAGAAAGATAGAAAAAAATCTAAAATCTTTATATTCTGCTACAAAAGACACAGAAGAAAAACGTTATATACTTTGCTTAAAACACGGTACAAAGTACAGTGCTGATTACGTTAACAAGCTATACAACAGTGTAAAAAGACACTGTACGCTTCCATTTGAAATGGTGTGTTTAACCGAAGACTCTAGCGGAATAGACAAAAATATAAGAATTTTACCTTTACCTGAAAATTTGACAGGGTGGTGGTGTAAACCTTATATGTACAGCAAAGATTTACCTCTAAATGGCACAGTGCTATATTTGGACTTGGATGTTGTTATTGCAGGTAATATAGATAAACTGTTCGAATATCAGCCTCACAAATGGTGTACAATTAGAGATTTTACAAGAGCTATGCGTCCTAAATGGAACAAGTACAATTCTAGTGTGATCCGATTTAAAGTTGGCGAACTAGATGATGTATGGCAAAAGTATATTGTAGATCCAAACAAAATAATAAAGAGATATTTTGGAGATCAAGATTACTTGTTCGATGCTGTAAAACACAATCAACCTTTATTGTTTCCTGACAGCTGGATATTAAGCTGGAAGTGGGAAGTAAGATCATCCAAAACACTATTACCAGGACACAAAGGTACAAGGAAATTACAAATAATAGAAGATGTAGTGCCACCTCCTGATTGTTGCATTACTGTTTTCCACGGAGATCCCAATCCTCACAACTGTGAAGATCCATGGGTGGTTGACAACTGGAAGTAAAGAGTGTATATTAAAACAATGAAAAATATCCAACGCATAGGCTTTGCATGCAAATACATGCATCCAGACCAAACGCAGAAGAAAAAACTGCTGGAGGAAATCCAGCGGCCACTAAATACCCGTAGCACAACAGTACAGTGGCTCAATAGACAAACACGTGATGTTGCCGAACAACGACTGTGGGACATCATGGTGCATAACATACAGTCGTATTACAACCTTATAAAATACGTAGGAGGATTACCTAATGCTTTACGAATGGTTAGATTGGGGAGTGATGTACTTCCTGTATTCACTGAGCCTACTTGGTGTTATTATTGGCAACGTCCTGATGTGGTCCGATATTGTGAGGAGCATTTCGCAAGGGTCGGCGCCCTCGCTAGGTCGCTTGATGTCAGGCTCAGTATGCATCCTGGTCAGTTTACTGTGCTGGCAAGTGATAATGATGATATAGTAGAGAGATCAATTGAGGAATTTGAGTATCACATCAACGTTGCGAGGTGGATGGGCTATGGCGTTAATTGGCAAGACTTCAAGTGTAACGTCCACATCTCAGGACGCAGAGGTCCAGCCGGTATCATCAACGCACTTCAACGATTGTCTCCAGAAGCAAGAAACTGCATTACTATTGAAAACGACGAAAACAAGTGGGGACTCGACGCAAGTCTCGAACTTGCCGAACATGTCGCACTCGTACTTGACATACACCATCACTGGTGCCGTGAAGGAGAATACATTCGTCCCACCGACGATAGATTTGCTCGCGTGATTGATAGTTGGCGTGGTGTGCGCCCTGTGATTCATTACAGTGTTAGTCGAGAGGATCTAATTGGCAATTATCCTACTAATATGCGCCCTAACATGGACTCTCTGTTAGAAGCAGGCTACAAAAAAGCAAAACTGCGAGCGCACAGTGATTATATGTGGAATAATGCTGTTAACGATTGGGCATTAGAGTTTTTACCTTATGCAGACATTATGGTAGAATCTAAATGTAAAAACTTGGCTAGTATTGCACTACATAAATACAGTATGGAGAAGAACAATGAACTATTTGAACAAGATGTACGGCAGAAACAAGCCGGACCAGACCCAATCATTATCTAATAAAAATCCTAATAGAGTTTTAGGTGGATTGCGTGGGCAAGGCGTCGATACTATGACCGTATTAGGTGAAGATGGTGCAGAACATGTTATTCCCAGTCAAAAATATGTACAAGGTTTAGAAGAAAAAATCAGATCTTCTGAAGCGCGGCTAACAGTATTAGAAAAACAACTTAAAAGGATTCTAAGAAATGATTAAGAAATGGGTAGATACTCGTATTAAAGAGCGCACATCATGGGACGGCATAGTTCTTATAGGAGCAGGTCTTGCCATGCTACTAGCACCAACTAATATTATTGGTTTAGGCTGTATTGCTTACGGTGCCTGGACTATTTGGAAAAAAGAAGATTAGAGTTTACCAATAGGGATGTCAGAACTAGCAGAAAAATTCCATTTCTGCTTTTGTTCTACACCCTTTTTTTGTGCAAATTTCTTACTATCACAGTTCTTACACACGTGAAAGTAGGAATTAGATAATCTTTTTGGATCCATATTACCTCTTTGTCTTTCAAATTGTTGATCACAGTTGTCGCATCTTAGCATAACCATGGTTATATACCTTGTGTAGTTATGTACCTTACCTAATTTGCTAGTTCTAGTGTGTTCTTTTTTAACAGTGTATTCTTTTAAAAACATAATTATATTTACATTAAGATTATAAAACGATACGATAAATACTCATATAAGGAGCAAAAATGAGCTTGATTACAGTTACTCCCCAGGCAAATAGCCAAATTGGAAAACTTTGTGAAGAAAACAAGTGCTATGCAATAACACTTAATATCAAAGGCGGAGGATGTGCTGGATTCGAATACGAATGGGGTGTTTCACAACAAGAAGAAATAGATAAACATGATTTTATCGTTACTTGTGATGAAGGCAACTTTGTTGTAGGAGCTCATAGTTTGATGTTCTTAGCAGGATCTGAAATAGATTATGTTAAATCTATTATAGGATCACAATTTGAAATAAAAAATCCTAATGCTCAAAGTAGCTGCGGGTGCGGAGTTAGTGTAAACTTTGACATGGATAGAATTCCAAATTTATAAACGGAGCAAAATTAAATGGCAAAACAAGAAGTAGATATTGGTGTTGAGGGCAATGACGGCACAGGCGATAGTATTCGCGAGTCGTTTCGCAAAGTAAATGAAAACTTTACAGAACTTTATGCTGTCTTTGGACAAGAAGGCAGTCTAAGTTTTCTTTCATTAGGTGACACTCCAGAAGCTTTTGCTGATAATAAAATTGTTACAACAAATGCTACTGGAGATGCAATAATATTTTCTAGTATTACATCAACAGATGGCACTATTGGTGTTGACTTAATATCAAATCCTGGAAACATTGACCTAACTGTTACAGCCATTGAAATTGTCCAAGACACTGTTGCTCCGACTTTAGGTGGACATTTGAGTGGTGAAGGAATTTTTGCAATCGGTGGCGTTGCTATTAGTGAGGCAGCGGCTGCTGCTCTAAGTAATCAGCCTGGTAGAGCAGAAATTTATACAATAGATGATCTTGTAATTACCAAAGGCTATGCAGACAGAAGATATATCACAAGTGGCTTACCTATTCGTGTTGCAGAAGAACCAGCAAGTGCTGAAGGATTTACTAAAACAATAGATTTTTACAATGGAGACGGTCATTTAGTATTTTCTAGCGGACATGGATTTGACAGTGGTGTAAACGGAACTCCATATATTTTCAATGCTGAAGATACAGATCCGACAAACTTAACTACTGGCACTACATACTATATTAGATACGAATCAGATACAGAACTTTCAGTATTCTTAGACAGAGTCTACGCAGAAGCTGAAAGTGATTCTTTTGCAGAGCCTTTCAAAGTTGTTGTTTCAGGTGCTATTGCTGCTGACGATACTCACACTATAACTGATGCTGCTTATGATGACAGCCTTGAAGGTAACTTCTTAAGTGATGTAGCAATGCCTCGTAAGAGTGTTGTGCGTAGAACAGGCGACACAATGACCGGTACTTTGACACTAAGTGATCATCCAGGCGACTTAGCAGGGTCTGGAACTCCAAATGGTCAAAGTGATTTACAAGCTGCTACAAAATTTTATGTAGACAATACTGCGTATAGTTCTCCAGAAGTACTATTTGTTAGCACAGCAGGTGACGATACAATGCAAGGAGTGCCATTTGGCAAGGAAGGTACAGCAAATACATATGCGTTTAGATCTGTAAATGCAGCAGCTAGAAGAGCAGCAGAAATTATAGAAACTGCTCCAGAAGAACCAGGACCTTATTTTCAAACACTGAGTTATGGTGCAACACCTATCACAGCAGGGACAGCAGCACAAGTAACAGCAGGCGGAGTAGAAAGTGCTGTTAATACAGGCACAAGGAACATCCTTGGAAACAATAGAAAGTTCTTACAAAAAGAAGTTATAGGGTACATTGCATTTACATATCCTGATTTTGCTTACAATGTTGAGTTGTGTGAAAGGGATTTAGGATTAATAATAGATGCTGTAGGATTTGACGCAACTAGAGGTGATACTGCAAACTTTTTATCAAGACAGGCAGCTAGAAGATATTACTCCAGCGTGAGTGGCAGAATTGCAATTACATCCCAATTAGAAAGAACAGATGATAGTTTTGCTAAACTGGGCGAGTTTATTCAGGCTGCATTAACAAACAGCCTTTTCAATCCAAAAACAGTAACAGCAATTACAAAGAAATCCGGTGATAATCCTGCGGTTGTTACAACAAGTACAGCACACAACTTGTCAGACGGCAATCAAATTATTTTTAAAACAGTGTCAGGCATGACTCAAATTATTGATGAAATAATTTATGTCAAAAAGATTACAGATACTACAGTAGAATTGTTTACAGATTCTACATTATCGACACCTTATGATAACAGTTCTTATACAACATTTGTAAATGATGGATCAGCACAGATTGGTGTAAGATACCAATCAAAGTTTGACCAGGACACAAGCATTTCAGCTCTTTCTCCTACAGACAATGGTTATATTGCAGTCACACAAAACATTAATTTAATTAGAAATATCATCAAGAATGGCATCAATGCAGGTGCAGACATTGCATATGGTAATAGATATCAATTAATAACTGATAACAGCAGTGCAGGGGAACTTGACCAAACTAACCCTGACAACGTTGATGCACTGCCAGGTAAAGTTATCAGAGGTAAACGTAGTGGTGCAATAGGTAGAATTATCACCTACACACAAAATACAGGTGGTACTACTTTCTTCCTTCAACCACTAGAAGCAAAAGACTTTGAGGCGGGAGAAGAATTAGAACTAGGAAATTATGTAAATGCAAAACAAGTAGTTATACGTGTAGAAGCAGGTATTTACGAAGAAGACTATCCTATTAAATTATCAAGAAACGTATCGCTCAAAGGTGACGAATTTAGACGTGTTATTATTCGTCCTAAAAGAAGAGTTTCTCAGTCCACATGGGCTGATACCTATTTTTATAGAGACAAAGAATTTGACGGTAATACTCTACTAACCACTGGTACGCCATTTATTAACCAAGTTGGACAAACCCAAGGCTATTTTGGTAGACACTATTTATTAGACAATACGAAAGCCCTTAACGTAGGTAATGCTATTAACAATTTAGGAAAGTATAATAAAGCCGCAGAAGTACTCAAATTAAATAGAGAATTTATCCAAGCAGAAGTTGGCGAATATGCAGATGCAACCTATCCTACACTATTTTCTATTGTAAGCAGAGCAAAATGCGAAAGAGACGTAGGACTAATTGTTGATGCTTTGGTAAACGATTTACAACGTGGAGGCGAAGAAGCTACACTAGAAGCACAAGGGGAATACTATGCAGGCGCACTTACTCCAGGTACAGAAGCAGAAACTGCTGATTCGATTGCACAAATATCTTCTATAGCAGCAGATTTACTTGCAGGCGTTGACCCAGCAGGAAGCGGATTTAACAGAGGATCAGTAGACGTAGATCTTACCCAAGGCATTGTGGAACCTGCGTGGTCAGCTGGTACAGATTATGCCCAAGGTGATTTTGTTAAAACTACTAGAGGTGTTACTAATTTCTATTATAGGGCATTAGTTTCACATACTGCTGAAGCAAGTGATCAAGATGTTGGTGGCAGCAATGACCAAGAATTAACAAACACCAATCGTTGGATAGCAGTTACAAGCAGCACCGAACAGGTTGGAGACTTAGTAGACAAAGTCAACTTTGCATTTGACTCTAACTATAATCCACCTAAGCGTAATGATGATGACGGTGTTGATGTCTTTATGATGGACGATGCTACTATTGTTAGAAACGTCACTGTGCAAGGTCACGGTGGCTTTATGTGTGTGCTTGATCCAGTAGGACAAGTATTGACTAAGTCACCTTACATACAAACAGCTACTAGTTTTTCTAGATCACGTAATGCAAAAGCATTTACAGGAGGCATGTTTGTAGATGCATTCTGCGGAAATATTCCTATGCGAGTATTAGGAAACTCTGGAAACAGTTCTACTTTTGGAATTACTGGAAGTAACGTAACATTAGATGCGTTTACACTTGTAGTAGAGTCCTTAGATGTAGGAGGCGAACCACAAGGATTGAAACTGCGTTTACCACAGTTACCTGCACCTTTCTATTTTGATGGTATTAGATACCAAGTAAATGCAATATCAAACTATGACAGCGGAACAGGTAAAGCAGTATTGTATCTAGATCCAAGTTCGGGCAATGACCTAGGTTGGAACAAGGCAGGCGCAGATAATGTTGGTGATCCAGGCCATGATGTTAATGATATTATACAAGACATTTTTTTACAAACTGCTGGTAACAGATCTATTTTAGGTAACGACTTTACACAAATTAACGATTTAGGATATGGACTTGTAACTACAAATGGTGCATTTTCAGAAATGGTTAGTATGTTTACATACTATACCCATGCTGCTTATTATGCAGCTAACGGTTCTGAAATACGTTCGCTTAATGGTTCCAATGGTTATGGTAACTTTGGTTTAGTTGCTGAAGGTGCTGACCCCAACGAAATACCAGACGAAGTTACAACACTTAAAAATATGGTGCAGCCTATTAAAGCATTTACCTATAGTGGTTTCACAAATGCTTCAGGTGACACAACAATAACTGTTTATGATTTCAAAGAAGCACCGATGTCAAACAGTTACATTTATATAGATCATGGCGGTGCAGTAGGACCACTTAACTATAGAATCAGCAGAGTTGAAAACCTAGCAGATCCAAATGGCGGCGGTATTGGTGGTTTCGGTAAGGGCGGAGCTGTTATTGCAACAGGTGTAGAGTCTGTTAACAATGCAAGTATTACAGGTACAATACCTTCAGTAACAAGTACTTTCTTAAATGTTAAACAAAAGAGCACTTCAGGTAGTGGTGTTGGTGCAGAATTTACAATAGCAGTTACAGCAGGCACACCTAACACAGCATTGTTTACTGTTACTGACGTAGGCTATGGATACACTGCGGGAGATACAATTACAATTGACGGTGCAGATATTGGTGGTGTATCTTCAACCAATGACCTTACTATACCAGTTACTTTAGCTTATGGTACAACACAAGGTACATATGTTGCTGCACAAAAATCAGGCAGTATTTCAGCTATAACACAGGCAAATCCTGTAGTAGTAACTAGCACAGGACACACACTTACAAATGGTGAGAAAGTTTATTTCTCAGGCATAAGTGGTATGAATAATCTTAATACAGAATCATATTGGGTAGGCAACGTTACTGCAAACACATTTGAACTGTACACTAATGCAAGTTTAACTGTTCCATTAAATGGATTGACTTTTGGTGCTTATACAAGTGGCGGTACATTCGAAACAAGCGGCGGCATAGGAAATCATGTATATAGATTAAGTTTACAAGAAGCCGGAAGTAATATCGATTATTATGGCGAACTACAAGATACTGTAACAAATAATACACTTATAGAATATAGACATGGCGAAAACTTTATATTTACAGGTGTTGCCGATTCTGAAGGGATTACTGAAAGACCAAGTACTGCTGTAAACTTTGATGAAAGTGACCTTGCTACATATAGAAGCACAGGCTTTACTCGATCAGATGATCAAAATCAATCTTTGGGTTCTGACGAAATTAGAGCTACCTTTGATGCAACATTTGGATTTGAAGAATTAACTGTTAAATTTGCAAAACTTACAACTACTGACCCAGATAATGGAGCAAAAACATTAGGGTCATTAGTAGGCGATACTAAAATTGCGATTGAAGCAATTAATGACGCAGATATAGAAACTAGACTAGTTACAGATGCGACAGATGCAACTAGTCAAACATTATTGCAGCCTGGAGATCCTGGTTACACAGGTGGTATGATATTTACTCATCAAGGTAAAACATTCCAAATTATAGATTATCAACCAGTAGACTATGGTACGATTACTGGTGCAACACAAGCTGATCCAGTTGTAGTGTCAAGCACGGGTCATGGGTTAAGCAATGGTGACGGTATAACTATTCGTAATGTAGGTGGTATGACTAATCTAAACGGTAACACCTTTTATGTAGGCAATGTAACTGCAAACACATTCGAACTTTATAGTGATAGCGCAATAACTAATACAATAGACGGCACAGGATATAATGCATATACCAGCGGAGGTCAATGGGTTGATGATGAAAGTGCTTGGTACATAGAAGTACAGGATTATCAAGCCGATGGCGCAGATTGGGACATTACAGGATCTGCTGCAAACACTGGTATAAAAACAGCATTTACGAAAGAACAAAGTTTATTCGCAGGACTACAAATTGGTACCACAGCTGAAATTACAATTAGTATTTCATTGTGTCGTGCTACAGGTCATGACTTTACACAAATTGGTACAGGCGGATTTAACACATCTAACTATCCTAATGTGCTTTTAGGTAGACCTACAGAAGATAAAGCACCTGCATATAGTGATGAAGACAATGCAAGTAAAGCTCAGGTATGGGAGCGCAGAAAAGGTAGAGTGTTCTTTATCAGCTCAGACGAAAACGGATTCTTCCGTGTAGGTAAGTATTTTGTTGTCGACCAAGCAACAGGTAGTATTACATTCTCAGGCGAAGTAGGTATTTCAAGAGCAGCATCTCTAGGATTTAAAGACGGTGTTGTTATTAGCGAATTCTCAAATGACGAACTGTTTACTGATCTAAGTGACACAGCAGTACCTACAGAAAAAGCAATTGCAAACTATGTTAGTAGAAGATTAGGTCATAATGGATCTATACAATTAACTGGTAGTTCTAGATTTGATCCAGGATTTATGGCTCTAGATGGTTCCACAAAAATGGAAGCCAATATGAATATGAATAGTAATAAAATTACTAATCTTCTAGATCCAACTGATGATAACGATGCTGCTACAAAAGATTATGTTGTACAAGCAACTACTAGTTACGATGAAATAGACGATCTAAGAAACGTGCTAATCCATGATAGGAACGGTACAGGGTTGGAACAAAAACAATTATTTGTTCCAACAGGATACAAGCGTTTAGTTGTCGATCCGTTAATAGGCACAATTGCAGACGGCGATACATTAAATGATGGCTCAAGCACTGCAACTGTAATTGCTACAGAAACTAGATTTGACTACGTTGAAAATAAAAACGTGCAAATTATAACCTACGATTTATTAACTGGGGCAGGTTTCAATACAACTCTAACTCCTGTTTACGTAGGACCAGGCGGTAGTCCGACTGCAACTGCTACTGTTTTAGAAAATCCAATAGACGAATTTGCAAATGCAAGTGAAAAAACTACTAGTGATATTAATATAACAATTAGTAGAAGCTCTAGTGCGCCTTATACAGAGGTAGATCTACAGATAGAAGCACAGGCAATTCTAAACAGTGACGTTAACGATGATGCAGAAATATCACAAGCTAAATTGTTAATGAATCGAGCAAAGCCTCTTTCAAGTAGTACAGGGTTGTATGGTACAGATGGAGATGCAGGAAGCATAGGAGAAGGTGATCCTGATGGTACTGGTAGAACAGGACAAAGTTCCAGAGGTTTGGCAGCATTCGAATATGATAGTTTTGCTGAAGATGTACAACTTACAGTTACTACAGCGAATATTACAGCAGATGCAGGAGATATACTTTACCAAGGTGATCCAAGCACAGGCACAAAACCAACTGGCTATGTTGTTAATTCTGTAATTAACCAACCCATAGTTATTATTAGAACAAGTGATGTTTGGGTTGATGACGAAACTACTCCTATTTACAAATCAACTGTTACAAATGGCGTAGCTGGAACTGCTACAAATATTTCAAGTACAGTGTTTTCAGGAGGCTATCTAAGATCTGGCTACATCAATCTAAAAGACAGAGGTGTTGCATTTGAAAAGCTCCCTAATTTGACTGGTGGAAACTTAGGCGATGACTATGGTGGTAGTGCTATAGGTAGAGCAACAGACGGCAACGGTGCTGCTGAAGAAGTTTCATTCGCAACAATCATAGACCAAGGTAGAGGTTTAGCAGACAGTGATTTTGGAACAGAAAGAGCTTATTACAGCAATCCTCCTACAAATACTATTGTAAATGACCCAGGTGATGTATTAATACAATATGGTACTCCAGGTGACGGTAACTACGCTTATACCAACATAGCGTATGATAACAGTAATAACTCTATTGCAAAACGAGACATCAATGGTAAAATACAGGCAACTGGTTATATTATTGGCGGTGTAAGTACACAGGAAATTTTGTCAGAAAGTTCTGGAACACTAAGTTTCAAAACTCCAGCACAAGGTACAATACTTACTGCAAGTGGAGCTACTAAGCCTACTTTAAACACAGGCGGTGCAATACGTGTAGGTGACATAGCAGCATATAGCGAAAGTAACTTACATGCTGCTAGTGATTTTGGTACTTCAGGAGGCTCAACTGAAACATCTGCACTAGCTGCTCGTTGGATTTATAGTTCGTTTATAGAAGCACCAGATGAAAAAGATGCAACAGGAACTGGTGTCGGTATTGGTGCAGGTATTGGTAAGACACTTGCTACTGCTGATACTATAACCTTTATAACAGGCGGTAACGTTGAAGCTAGGGTTACAACAACAGGTGTTGAAACAGATGATATAAGAAGTATAAGCACTAATACAAATCTAACACTCAGTGGTAATGGTACAGGTATAGTATATGTTAATGATAATTTAGATGTTAACGGTACATTTAGTGCAACTTCACTAGAAGCAGACAACATTAGTTCTGAAAGTTCAAATACAGATCTTACATTGAGCGGTAAAGGAACTGGTGTTGTGTATGTAAGTGATACACTTAAAACCACATCCATAACCACAGGGGCTGCTGCAACAGCAGGTACAATCACAGGAAACTGGACTCTTACAACAGGAAGTAAATTTGAGGCAACATATGCTGACTTGGCAGAATACTATGAAGCTGATGTAGAATATGAAGTAGGTACTGTTGTAATATTTGGTGGAGAAAAAGAAATTACAAGTAGCAAGGAACACCGTTCTACTAGAGTTGCAGGTGTTGTTTCAGAAAACCCAGCCTATGTCATGAACGCAGAATGTCCAGGTATAGCAACTGCTATTGCATTGCAAGGTCGTGTTCCGGTTAAAGTAATTGGAAAAGTACGCAAAGGTGATATGCTTGTAGCAAGTGCAATACCGGGCTACGCAATGGTTGATGCAGAACCTAAAGTTGGTAGTGTCATTGGTAAGGCTGTTGGTGAAAAACTAGACGGTGACAAAGGCATAGTAGAAGTTGTGGTAGGTAGATTGTAATGGCGCAAAAACCTAAACCAATTGTACAAACAACGCGAGATGGGCTTAAAGTAACTGTCTATCCCTCAAAAGGTGGCACTGGTATCATTATAGAACCAAAAACCGATAAATATAAAAAACAGGATTAAAAGATGGCCAATAGAATACCTTTAATAGTTGACACCACAGACAGCAATAAAATAAAAGAATTGCCCTCAGGAGATAATTTACAGTTAACAGGTAACGACATAATTGGTGTTGTTAACGTAACAGGTAGTGGCACATTAACTATAACCAATATTAATGCGACCAACATAACCAAGGGTGGTACTTCGCTCGCAGCAGTAGCCACAACAGGTAGTTACACTGATTTAGATGATACTCCGGTTAACATAAGTCATTTTACAAACGATAGTAATTATCTTGCACAGGGTAGTAATATTAGTTTACTTTTAAATAACGCAGGTTATTTAACTTCTGTAGCGTTTGCAGATGTTACAAGTAAACCAACCACACTTGCAGGATACGGCATAACTGATGCTGCTACAGCAACCCAAGGAGCTCGAGCAGACGGAGCAGTACTAAGAGGTGATGATATATCCACTCTTAATAATGATGCAGGTTATATTACACTAACACAAGTACAAAATGGAGACTTAACTGTAGATGTAAAAAACAGCGGAGATCTAGTTGGTAGTGTTTTTGGACAAGATTCTACAGTTTTAGTTGATGCTATTTTAAGCTCGATAAACACCACAGGCACAATACGTGGTCATACTACTCCTCACGTAAACGGAGTTTATGATCTAGGTGCTACTGATAAGCAATTTAGAAATGCATATGTAAGCGGTACAATAAATGGTAACACAACTGGATACCATACTGGAGATGTGAACGGAAGTGTGTTTGCAGACGATTCAACATTATTAGTAGATGGAGTAGGTGGAACTATTACAGGAACAATATCTAGTATAAACTGGATGGCAGCAAGTGACAGTTACTTAACTATTTCAAATGGTGGCTCTACTGGTCCGGGTCCTATACAAATTGTTGCATCAGCAAATTTAAATCTTTCTGCAGGCGCCGGACAAGTAATCAATGCAAACAGAAATATTGTAGCTGCTGAAGGCGTTACAGGTGATGTAATTGGCAGTGTGTTTGCAGATGATTCAACACTATTAGTAGATGGTGTAAATGGTGAAATACCAGGGTATGTAAAAATTGCAGATTTGAAAACAGCATTACAAGACGGTGCAGGCGACTATGCAGCATTTAAAGCATGGGTACTGGCAAACTTATAACGGAGACATAAATGGCAATTCAAAGCATAAACATAGGGACTATTGCAAACGACGGAACAGGTGATGATCTCCGTGTTGCATTTAATAAAGTTAATGCAAACTTTTCAGAATTAGATCAAAGAATATTACCAGGGGCAGACGGACAAAATATAGGTGCTGGTACAGGAATTTTTTATGTAAAAGATACTAATTACTTACAATTTAAAAGTTTAGTTGCAGGTGACAATATTAATTTGTCTAACACATACAATGAAATAACTATCACAGCCGACGCTATAAGCAATATTACTTTTAACTCCGATGTAGGATCTTTAGCATTTACTGGTACTGACGCTATTAATTTATTAGGAGGTCAAAATATTGACACTTCTATTTCAGGACATACTGTGACATTTGCAGTGGATGGAAACAATCTAGTTGTTCAAGATACATCACCTACGTTAGGCGGCAATCTTAATGCTAATACTTATAATATAAGTGGTGCAGGTACTATTACTGCTAGTTCTTTTGTAGGAGATTTAACAGGTTTAGTGTATGGTTTAGACATGCGATACTATACACAAAATGTACGTGAAGCACTCATTGACACAGATTATGGGTCTATTGACACAAATACACTAACTACGTTCGAACTTTTACTATATTTCACACCAATAGACTATGGTACATTTACAAGTCCAGAAGGATTAACATCAGACTACGGAACCTTTACAGATCCTCTATAGCGATAAATACATTGCAGAGGATCATTAAATGAGTTTATGGACTAAATCGTCAGGTATAAAATTAGCAACATTACAAGAAAGACAAACTACTACAGTAAGTTTGCCGCTTTCAGATTTATCAGCTGTTACTACTTTTATAAGTGGCAGCTTACCAGACGGTATGAGGTTAAGTGGTAATCAACTTGTAGGCACTCCGTATCAAGTTCCTAGAGATACAAACTATAAGTTTGTTATTAGAGCTACATTAGGTCCGATCCTAGAAGATAGAACATTTGTAATTGAGGTGCAAGGCCCAGATAAACCTGTTTGGATTACAGAGGAAGATTTATTACCTGTTGGTTTAGAAGGACAATACTTTATTTTAGATAGTGCGCCAGTTGATTTTCAATTAGAAGTAATAGATGCAGACACCAGTGCAGGACAAACTTTAGAATATTGGATAGGAAGTAGAGACGGAGAGTTACCGCCGGGTGTACAATTAACGCGAGATGGTAGACTTGTAGGAATAGTAGATCCTATATTATCGTTAGAAAAAGATATTAATACAGGTGAATATGACACAGGCCCTTATGATGCGCAAGGAAAAACTCCATTTGACTTTGCTGTTCGTCCCAATAATGGCTACGATAGTTATTTTTATGATATAACACTTTATGGGTTATCTGTACCGACCAAAACGCCAAAAAAATTAAATAGGTTTTATCAATTTACAGTAAGCGTTAGTGACGGTGATACAATAGAAAAACGTACATTTAGAATTTATGTTGTAGGTGACGACTTTTTTAGATCAGACACAACTATAATGCAAGTAGGAACAGGCATATTTACTGCCGATGTTACCAATTTACGAACTCCTATTTGGATTACTCCTAGAGATTTTGGTTATAGACGAGCTAACAACTATATTACACTAGTTTTAGATATCATAGATCCTAACACACTAACAGGCCTTGTTGCTTATAACCTAGAGTCAAAAAATGATGACGGGTCCGACAGCGAATTACCGCCAGGACTAGCACTAGATACAATAACAGGTGAAATAGCAGGCTACACGCCCTACCAACCAGCAGTAACAAAAGAATACAAGTTTACAGTAAACGCAAGACGTTTTGAAATAGATCAAGAAAATATTCAGTTTTTACAATTTGTTTTTGAAGACACACCTGTTAATTCGTTAAACTTGAAACTTAACAAACTAGGGGAACACGCCAATAGAGCAGTAGGACAAAATTTTAATATAGATGGGTTTGCTTACAAAGTACAAAGCATAAACACAACTAACTCAGAATTTGATACTGTTGTATTAGACAAAGTTTTACATAAAACATTAACCAAAGGTACATCGATTGATCTTGGTACAGTAAGTATTACTTCTACAGAAATAGCTGAAAAAGCAAAAACATTTACAATTAAACTACTAGGTGAGGTAGATAGTGTAATAAGATGGCTAACTCCTGAGAATCTAGGTAGTATAAGTTCTAACTATGTTAGTACATTAGCAGTACAAGCAGAAACTACAGTTCCGAATGCAAGACTAATTTACACGCTAGAAAGTGGAACACTTCCACCTGGAATATCTCTTTCTTATGATGGCGAGCTGATAGGTAAAATAAACAGTTTTGGAACAAGTGATAAACCTGGATTAACAGTATTCGATAACCAACAATTACTACTCGATGCTAATACTACTTCAATAGATAGAAACTTCAAATTTACAATTAAAGCCCAGGATCAATTTGGTTACAGTGCTATACAAAGACAATTTAATATAGTCGTTAGTGATCCTGATGATAAACTCTACAGTAATATTTTTGCTAAACCGTTTTTAAAAGAAAGCAGTAGGGTAGAGTTTTCTAATATAGTAAACAATCCGGATGTATTTTTACCAGAATACATCTATAGACCAAACGATCCTAATTTTGGACTTCAAACAGAAATAAAAATGCTAATGTATGCTGGCATAGAAACCAAAGAAATAAGTCATTATGTTGCAGCAGCAGCAAAAAATCATAAACGGAAAAAGTTTATTATCGGCGATGTAAAAACTGCGGTTGCTAAAACACCAGGTACAAATGATATTGTTTATGAAGTTGTATATTTAGAAGTTATAGATCCTTACGAATCTAAAAATGGAGACGTAAAGAAAAAAATTAATGTTGTAAACAGCAAACAATTAATTAATCAAGTTAAATATACTGTTGAAGACGAACTATACGATTCTGATCCTGCTACACTAAAAATAACTACAAGAGCAGAAGGCGAAGTAGATTTAACTTTTTATAAAGCATTGCCTATATTGACTAGAAGCGGTATAGTAAACTATCAAGTAGGAAGCACGTTTGATGTAATACTACAAGACAATTCAGTAGTTTCTGCAACACTAATTCCAGGCAAGCCTAAGACTATGAAACTTAGACCTACACCCGCAAACGTCATTACAGTTGACTCGGATGCAATAACAATAGACGGAGGCAATGATGTAGTTAGATACATATCTAACATTAGTCATATGCGTGATGCAATCAAGGAACTAGGCGAAACAGAAAAAAATTACTTACCTTTGTGGATGCGAACACCGCAAACTGGAAGTGTAAACGAACTAGGTTTTGTAAATGCTATTCCATTGGTATATTGCAAGCCAGGAAAAGCAAGTATAATCAAAAACACAATAGATTATTTAGATATCGATTTTGCTCAATTTAACATGGATATTGATAGATATATAATTGACAGTACGACTGGCAATTCTGAAGAACAATATATCGTTTTCGCTAATTATAAGTTCAACATTTGATATCGATAAATAATATGCAGGAGAAATAATAATGGCTAGTAATATAAATTCGACAGATATTGATGCAGAATACCCAATAGCAGGTCAGGACAATGACTCACAAGGGTTTCGTGATAACTTTAGTACAATAAAAAACAGTTTAGCAACAGCTAAATCAGAAATAACTGACTTGCAGGATAATGCTGCAAGAAAAGATAGTGCAAATAATTTTGCAGGCAATGAAATACGACAAGCTGACTTTATAGAAGTCACTGAAAAAATTTACTCCACAGGAAACATTACTGCTAGCCAAAACATAAGTTTCGAGAATGGAAACTATCAAACCCTGCAAATTGGTGGAGACATTACTTTAACACTTGCTGACTGGCCGGATGCAGGTAAAATGGGTAGAATTCGTTTACAGATTACATCAAATGAAGACGGTACACCTAGAACAATAACATGGTCTGCTAACCCTGGCGAAATCAAAACAGGTACTAGCTGGCCTGTATCATTTCAAGTGAGTTCGCAAACTAATCCTGTAATTGTAGATTTTTGGACTGTCAACGGTGGTTTGATTGTATTTGGACAATATCATGGACTTTTTGACTAATGTTTAATCCTCTAGTAGATTCTTTCAACGAACTTAGTGATAATGAAATAGAACAAAAGATTGTAGAACTATCTAGAAAATTCTTTATGTCTCACAATCCGGATGTACAGACACAAATTTCTAACATATTAGAAATGTACAAGGAAGAAATGCGATCAAGACAAGCAAAACAAAGAATAAAAAATCTTGAACAAAATGGCGAAAATGGTCTTGACAATCTGATTAATATCAGTTAATATGCATATATGCTAATGAAAACAGACGACTTAGGTATCCCACGATTCTCTAATCGAGATTTAATCGATATGATCTATTCAGGTCATGCGGATAAAGTACACGTGGTGTTGTGTGATGCAAACGACGATGTTGACAAGTTTAACACAGCAATGGAAGAACAAGGCCTTCCTAAACTGCAAAAGTATATCCCATTAGATGTAGATCAAAAGACTTTTGACGGTGTATGTCAGGGTGAATGGTTTATGCCTGATGAATATAAACGCCTTAATGTAGAAGAATATGTAATAAACAAATGTGAATCAGACATAGAACAACAAAGAGCATTTGCAGAATTACATGAATTTCACAGACGTGGTATGACGGACTTGTTACGCTATATGGTTTATCTTGTAGACTTTATGCGTGAGAATAACATTGTGTGGGGTGTAGGACGTGGATCAAGTGTAGCAAGTTATGTGTTATACTTAATAGGTGTTCATAGAATCAATTCAATCCAATATGACCTGGATTGGAGAGAGTTCTTAAGATAAGTAGTAATATAAAGGAGGTATGTACAATGCCAATGAAACAAACAGGACGTAAAGTATATAGATCAATGAATGGTAAACAGATCGATATGGATTTACTGAGACAACGTAACGAGCTTACTCCTGCTGTAGGTAATGCTAAAGTTAATGCAAGAGGCGACGAGCTAGGAGCAGGTGGTAAAATTGTTCGTAAAAGAGAAGATGTAGTTAAAGATTATTACGAAACACAAAGCAAAGTTAAACCAGAAATGGCTGTCAAAAAGGATCAAGCTCAAAGTACTCAGCCCACTGCTGCTGAAATTGCAGAATGGGAAGAAGACGATGACGGAAACTTTGTGAAGAAATAAGAGGAAAAAATGGCTATACACCTTAATAAAATAAAAGGCAAACTGACTGCTATTGGTAATCGTGTGCTTGTCACAGACATGGATTTTGGCGAGCAAAAGACTGCTAGTGGATTAATTATCTCTAGTGACGATGGTAAAACTAGAGGCATCTATCCAAGATGGGGCAAAGTCTATGCAAAAGGACCAGATAATGATGATCCATATAATGTAGGCGATTGGATTTTGGTAGAACATGGAAGATGGACTAGAAGTGTGCTACTAGAAGATAACGATGTAGATTTAGAAATTCGCATGGTAGAAGCTGAAAGTGTTTTAGCATGGAGTGACATTCCACCTAATACAGGATTACGAATCGGTGCAGAGTATTCAGATGGCGAACATGCAACAATCGATCCTAGTGCATTTGTCAACACCTAGTCTAAAAGCAAAACTTAAAAAACTAGATGCTGTTTATCATATAACAGAAGATGTTGAAATGCGTTATAAGATAATGAACGCAGAAGATGAAATAAAACAAGAACTTAAAAGAAGAGGCATAAATGACAAATCCATTTAAAGATATTGACACTTTTCACATAGCGTGTGATCAAGAGCCATCAGAAGCAAACTATGATATGTATCTCGGTCTTATTGCAGAGGAATACACTGAACTTGCAGATGCTATAGCAGCAGATGATCGTGTAGAACAACTTGATGCACTGATCGATATTTTAGTTGTTACCATGGGTGCTATTCGTGCTGGCGGCTATGACGGAGAAGGTGCCTGGAAAGAAGTAATGGATACAAACTTTGCAAAGATCGATCCGGACACAGGCAAAGTACGCAAAAGAGAAGACGGCAAGGTACTCAAGCCGGAAGGTTGGGAACCGCCACAACTTGCTAAATTTATAAGAGGCTAAATTGGATTATGAACGTGACCGCAAGATTCTTGCGGATGTAGATGGTGTGCTCCTGGATTGGGAAACAGCATTTGATGCTTGGATGCAAGAAAAAGGATATAAAGTATATGACAAAGATGTGTATAAACAGTCTATCAGATACAACTTAAATCCATTAACAGCAGACAAACTAGTCCAACAATTTAATGAGTGTGCTTGGATTGGTTATTTAAAACCACTTAAAGACAGCGTAGATATTATTCATAAATTTGCATCCGACAATTGGCACATAGAGTGTATAACTAGTCTGAGTGCAGATCATTGGGCAGGAGAACTACGAAGATATAATCTAGAGCGATGGTTTGGTAGAGGTGCTATACGTAGAGTCCGCTGTATAGAAACCGGTGCAGATAAAGACGATATTCTTAAAGAATACGAACCAGGACACTGGTGGATTGAAGATAAGCCAGAAAATTGTGAGGCAGGTAAACGTGCAGGTCATAAACCAATTATTGTAGATCATCCTTATAATAGAGAATATGATGGTGCAATAAGAGTACAAAATTGGCAAGAAATATTTAATCTTATCACAGCAGAAAATGCTTGACTTCTTTTACAATTCAACATATAATAAAACATTGCAAGGAGTAATGTGAATGAAAGAACTATGGGTAGAGAAGTATCGTCCAAAGACTATGGACGGTTATGTATTTAGAGATGAAGCACAAAAACAACAAGTTAAAACATGGATCAAAGACAAAACGATTCCGCATCTTCTTTTTAGTGGCAATGCTGGCATTGGCAAAACTACTCTTGCTAAATTACTTTTTAATGAGTTGGAAGTAAATGATCTTGATATTTTAGAAATTAACGCATCGCGAACAAACTCAGTAGATGATGTTCGTGATAAAATTGTAAACTTCGTACAAATGATTCCATTTGGCGACTTTAAAGTGGTACTACTAGATGAGGCTGATTACTTATCTCCAAACGCACAGGCAGCACTTCGAGGCGTTATGGAGGAATATCATACTACTGCCCGTTTCATACTTACTTGCAATTATCCTAACAGGATTATTCCTGCTATTCACAGTCGTTGTCAAGGCTTCCATATTGCCAAAATCGACCAGACAGAGTTTACAGCAAGAGTTGCAGAAATTTGTATAACCGAAGGTATTACTCCTGATTTAGACACACTTGACACTTATGTAAAAGCAACCTATCCTGACTTGCGTAAGTGTATTAACATGGTGCAAATGAATTCGCAGGACGGACAGTTGCTTGCCCCCCACGAAGGGGATAGTGGGGAACAGGATTGGAAGTTGGACATGGTGGAACTTTTCAAGGCTGGAAAAGTTCAAGATGCCCGTAAACTTTTATGCGGCACTGTCCGTCCAGAAGAGATGGAAGAAATTTATCGCTGGCTATATACAAACATAGAATTGTTTGGAGAAGAAGAACAACAAGACAATGCTGTTCTAATTATTAAACAAGGATTAGTTGATCACACACTTGTTGCAGATCCAGAAATTAATTTGGCTGCAACTCTTATACAACTTGCGAGGCTATAATGACTTATATTGTTAATGATAATTGTATTAAATGTAAGCACATGGATTGTGTAGAAGTATGTCCAGTAGACTGTTTCTATGAAGGCGAAAACATGCTTGTAATTAATCCTGATGAGTGCATTGATTGTGGAGTTTGCGAGCCTGAATGTCCTGTTGATGCAATCGTCGCAGATCAAAGTCTAAAACCAGAAACAAGTGTGATGTGGGAAGAATTTAATAGGAAGTACAGTTTACTATGGCCTAACATTACTGTAAAACGGCCTGAAGACGTACCTGCAGATGCAGACGACTGGAATATGTATCCAAACAAATTAGAGGAGCACTTCAGTGAAAATCCAGGCAAAGGCGACTAATAAAAAACTTATTAATGATCTTGTGCGATTGGAAGTTTTAGAAGAAGAAATAGAATACTATAAAACTTTACTTCAACCGCACGACACGGGTCATATACATACAACTATTTCTTTTTTACAAAATCGTGTTAGCAATTTAAAAGGCGTGAAGGAGTGGCCCTTTGATTAAAGCAATTTTAGCGTGTGATGATCACGGTGGTGTAAGCAAGGATGGCAAACTACCTTGGCCACACAATCCAAAAGACCTTAAATGGTTTAAAGACAACACAGCAGGTCATGTTGTTGTAATGGGGTCAACTACTTGGGATGCTCCAGACATGCCAAAACCATTACCCAAAAGAACAAACGTACTAATAACTAGTCGTAAAGAAGATTATTCAGGTGCAGATGCTTATATCAGTGGCGATCTAATCAAAGAAATTAAAGAACTAGAAGACACTTGTCCAGGACTTATTATTTGGATAATTGGTGGCCCTAACATTATTGAGCAAACACTAGGTATTATTGATGAGTTTTACATCAGTCGTATTCCGGGCACCTATGAGTGCGATACTTTTTTACAAATAGGTAAGATTAGATCACTATTTAAAAAAACTTGGGAAGAAAAAAACGACTTAGTAAAATTTGAAATTTGGAAAAAAACAAATGGGTGAGTTATTACAATCTATTTTTGGAATAATTGTGGTAGCTATTGCAGGCTGGGTAGCGTGGATGTCTAATGTTTTGATAAGTGAGAAAAAAGAAAGACAAAAACATGGTATAACAGACTATTATGATATGCCAATTAGAAAGGATGATAAATGAAACAGTATATAGATGCACTTAAATTTATATTAAAAAATGGGGAAAACGTTAACGACAGGACTGGCGTAGGAACTAAAAGTGTATTCGGTTATCAAATGCGGTTTGATTTATCAAAAGGCTTTCCTGCTGTTACAACTAAAAAACTTGCATGGCGTAGTGTTGTAAGTGAATTGCTTTGGTTTTTAGAAGGCGGCACAGATGAGCGCAGGTTAGCAGAAATTTTATACAATGATACAAGAGAAAATATTGCAGATAAAACAACTATCTGGACAGCTAACGCAGATAAACAAGGAAAAGATTTAGGGTATACTAATACAAGTTTAATTAAATCGCTTGGTCCAGTTTATGGCAAACAATGGCGTAACTTTGGTGGCGTAGATCAAATTGCCCAAATTATAGATCAAATTAATACTCAGCCCGACAGCAGGCGTATTATTATGAGTGCTTGGAATGCTGCTGAAATAGAAAAAATGGCGTTGCCTCCATGTCATACATTAGCACAGTTTAGGGTTGTAAATAATAAATTAAGTTGTCAATTATATCAACGTAGTGCTGATATGTTCTTAGGAGTTCCATTTAATATTGCAAGTTATAGTTTGTTAACACATATGATTGCGCAAATTACAGGTAACCAAGTTGGAGAATTTATTTGGACAGGTGGTGATTGCCATATCTACAATAATCATGTTGAACAAGTAAACGAACAAATTAAGCGTAGACCAAAAAAACTACCTACACTAGAATTACCTCCATTTTCTAACCTAGAAAGAATTTTAGAAACAACGGTTGATGATTATAAGTTAATAAACTATAAACCTATGGATAGTATAAAAGCACCTATGGCTGTATAGTATTAATAAATAATTTATGCTACCTTATACTTTATTAAACAATTATATTTTAGATGACTCAAAAATAGAAGAATATTATCAACACTTTAAAAAGTATACAGATAATATCTTGTATAGAGATAATGCTAAGACTAGTCCAAAAATAACTACAATTTATGGACATGAAGAATATATTAATGAAAATTTAGAACTAATAGAATATAAAAATAATACACTTAATGCTATTGCAGAAAAATTTCTATCTGACTTTGGATTAAATCTTAGGTATAACTGTTTTATACTCATTACTAAAGCAGATAAAGTTTTACAATGGCATATTGACGGCGCCGGAGCAGCAGGATCACCACAAGCCGCTTTTATGTATGATTTTAGGAATACTGAACGGGCACCGACACTATTTGACTATAATGGACAGATATATACTTTAGAAAATTATAAAGCAGCATTGATAAACACATCAACCATGCACATGGTAGACAACAGCAACCACGGTACTCGTTATAACTTAAGAATCTCTTTATACGGAGATTCGTTTGAAAATATTAGAGATAAAATTATGTCAGTAAAATTTTAGGGGCGTTATGCCCCTAAAACTATGCGTCTCCGTATACCTTGAGTACTTCTTTTACTGCGTCATGTCTTTCTATATCTCCTTGACCAAAGTGGACTATGTCCAAATGAGTATAATTTGCTTGTTTTAACAGTTTAGTAAAGTCTATTAAACCATTATCTTGTAGCCTATCCGCCTGTGCCAAGTCGCCTGTAACGGCCATCATTGAGCCTTCGCCTAAGCGTGTTAGTAACATCTTCATTTGATTAGGTGTTGCGTTTTGCATTTCGTCGGCTAGTATAAAGGATTGTTTGAAAGTACGCCCTCGCATATATGCTAAAGGAGCAATTTCTATTATGCCTTCTTCGATCATGCCTTCAATTTCTCGTGCATTAAAATATTCTCTTAACACATCAAAAATAGGCCTTGTCCAAGGAGCCATTTTCTGTTCTAAAGTTCCTGGCAAGAAACCAAGATCTTCATCTACTGAAACAGCAGGCCTTGTTACTATTATTTTATCAATTGAGCCTTCTTTAAACAACTTTACTGCAACTTGCACTGCTAACAGTGTTTTACCAGTTCCAGCAGGTCCTATACCAAAGACAATATCTTTAGTTTCGTCTAGAAGTTTTAGTACATATTGTTCTTGATTTTTATTCCTTGGAATTATTTGGACATGTTGTTTTTTTTGAAAAGTGTTAATGTTGATTACATTAGAAAAGTTTTGTTGTCTCTGTTTACGAGACGCTTTTTTTGCACCCATTAAGTCCTCCTATGAGCTATGGAATGTTGCAGGGTAGTATGTCCCGTAGAACACTTTGCCCTACAAAAGTATTTACCATCTGAGCAAAAAGCGATAAATAACTATATAAAGAAATAGGATTTTAATATGCATGATGTAGTCGACATTATTAAAAACGTTGAACAAGTTTATGATTCTTCAACATCTTTTCAAGTTTTAAAAGATTTTGAAAGGGTTTTAGACGAACTAGATTTGTATGTATACAAAAACTGGGAAGATGGCGAGCTTGCAGCTGGTCCTAAAATCAGTCGTCATTTTGTAACTTGTGTTTTTATGTGGCCAAGAAAAGATATGCCTGATCCAATGGGAGGCAAACGTCTTCTTGATTATGACTGTAAAATTAGATTTAAAAAAGATTATGTAATTGTACCTAGAAAAATTAAAAAACCAGATGATATTCGTCCGGGCACAAAAAAAGGCAAATTAGATAGAGAAGCTGTATGGCTAGTTGAAATTAAGATGCCAAAAAAACTTATTGTTGATATATATGGTGGATACAATCAAATAGAAGACTTACAAACAGATCCTATGACACAAGATTCTCAAGCACAAGAAATGGCACCGCAACCCGCAGACACAATAGCACAACCATTTGATGCTGGTGCAGCGCCTGCACCTGTAGACGCTGGAGCAGCGCCAGCTGAAGGAGCAGTTTAATGGGCTTAAGAAACGGAGACCTTAAAGATTTAATTTATAATGTATTTGAAATTGACTCGTTTGCATCTAAAATGGGCGATGACAAAAATATTATCACACTAAGTTTTAGTGTTAAAGATAAGGCGCCTGCAGATGATTTAGTAAAATTTTTAGAAGGTGGTTACAGTTACGTACTTGATGCTGACGCAACAAGCGGCGAACAAAGTGATGGCACGTATAAAGTTTTTGTAGAATTAGAGCGTAATAAAGAATCTAATGAACAAATTATGGAAATCATCGACGGTGTAGGTAAATTAGCTCAAGTAGAAGATTTCAAATTCCGTTACTATAAAAATTGGAAAAGTAAACCTGTAACACTAGAGGATTTAGATAGTATGGTTCCTCTTAATCCGGATGACTATGGTCTTAAAGTAAACGAGTCTAATATGGATAATTACAAAAACTTTTTTAACAGAAGTTATGTAGATAATATAGAGTTATTGTTAGACACATTAACAATTAAAAAACCATTTGCAGATCCTGTACAATTTGAGTTTTTAGACTTTGGTGATAAAGAAGACGTACTAAACAGAATAGTCGAAAGTTTTAATCCTTGGGATTTTGCTGAAGTTATATTCTTATCAAAATACATAGGCGATTATAATATTACAAAATACGGCAATAAATTGACATTCGAAAATGCCGGAAAAACACTAGTACTAAAACGAATTTAATAAATATCTTTATGCACAAGTGTAAAAATTGCGGACACGACTCTCATTGCGGTATACCATATTATCGTGAACAAGTAGATTATAATGAATCTTCTTATCAACTAAAAGTTTGTGATTGCTGTAGATGCAATTCGTGCGAAAACAAGGAAATCAAAGATGGCCAAAGAACATTTTAAGTTTAACTTCGAGCCGTGGATGGCTGAGGAGTTAATCCATAGAGATGATTGGGAAGATTGGTACGAAGCAATGTGCGAAATTCTTCCACTATGGGAAGTGGACACAATTGAGCGTGTAGCAATGTTTGTTGCACAGTGTGGACACGAAAGCGGAGGCTTTAGAGTATTAAGCGAAAACTTGAATTATAGCGCAAAAGCATTAAATTCAATTTTCCCTAAGTACTTCAAGCGAGCAGGGAGAGATGCAAATGAATATCATAGACAACCTGAAAAAATTGCGAACGTTATTTACGCCAACAGAATGGACAATGGAGACGTGGATAGCGGCGACGGTTGGCGTTTCCGCGGAGGCGGCATACTTCAGCTTACTGGACGATACAATTACACAAAATTTGGTGAAGCGGTCGACATGTCACCAGAAGAAGCAGTAGACTATGTGCGCACCAAAAAAGGTGCATTAGATAGTGCTTGCTGGTTCTGGGACACAAATGGCTTAAACAGTTATTGCGATGATCAAGACATTGTTGGTGCAACAAAACGTATTAACGGTGGTACTATAGGTCTTGATGATCGCAAGAAACATTATATACATGCATTAGACGTATTAGGTGGAGACTACGAACCTGAAGAAGAAAAGGAACTTAATCTAAACCAAACTATACGCAAAGGCAGCAGAGGACCATTAGTTGCAGAGGTACAAGAAAAACTTGATATTTCTCCAGCAGATGGTATCTTTGGTCCAGGTACAGAGCGCATTGTAAAAGAATGGCAAACTGCAAATGGACTAACAGCTGATGGCATAGTAGGACCCAAAACATTGGGAAAATTACTGGGGTAGGTGGTATGGGTGCCAAGTTAGCAATCGTATTTTTCTTTTTAATGACAGGCATGGCAGGTGCAGGATATCTCTATTATCAAGATACTCAAGAGCGCATTGCTATACTAACAGAAAACAATGCTAAGTTGGAGACAGCCGTACAAACAAATGAAGAAGCTCTAGCATCGCAAAGGGCTTCTTTTGAAGCAATGCAAGTTGAAAATCAAAAACTACAAGCAGAGTTTCAAGCAATTAGTGAGCGTAACAGGTCACTAGAGAATAGGTTGAGCAGGCACGACATTGGTGCTAGTGCAGTTGCTAAGCCTGGACTTACAGAAAAAATACTCAATAACGCAACAAAAAATGCACAGCGTTGTATGGAAATATACAGTGGTGCTGAACTAACACAAAAAGAACTTGAAGCAACAAAACCAAGTGAAATAAATCCTGAGTGTTGGAGAGATGCTAATCCAAACTTTAATCCAGATATACAAAGTGATGCTTGGAAAAGGAAGAACCTATGAAAACAGTATTTGTAGCACTACTAGGATTTGCACTATTAACAGGTTGTGCTTCACAGCCACAGCGTATAGAAATTAGTGCTAAACCTATTGACAAACCTAATCTTATACTTCCGCCTGCACAAGAACTAAGACTAAAAGATTTAGAATGGGTAATTATCAATCAAGAAAACGCAGAAGAAGTATTTGCACAATTACTCAAAGATAAAAAAGATCCTGTGCTTATCGGTTTGACTGATGAAGGATACGAAATACTTTCATTAAACTACAGCGACATTATGGCATACATACAACAACAAAATGCTATAATTAAAGCATATAGAAACTACTATGAAGAATCAGAGCAAGCACTAGAAAATGCTAATAGCCAAATCGAGGGGGCTCAGGCAGAAGTAGAGGCGCAAAATAACGCTCCACAAGAATCTACTCTTGATAGATTAAATCCTTTCAAATAAATATTATATCAAACGATTATTACTCATAACGCTTGTTGCAGGCTGTGTTAAAGTTTCGCCTGATCATACTGCTAAAGCAGTAGAGTATATCGGCTTACATGAACGTCAAAACAGAACAGAGCTTACAGAACTAGTAGGAGTAGATCCTGTACGCACAGAATGGTGTGCAGCGTTTGTAAATGCTATACTAGAAATGGAAGGCATTCCAGGTTCCGGAAGTGTTAGTAAAAATCCTCTAATGGCCCGTAGTTTTTTAGATTGGGGTAGTCCTATAAATCCGCAAGATATACAAAGAGGTGACTTGGTTATATTTCCTAGAGGGCGCGAAGGTTGGAAGGGACACGTAGGATTTTATGTAGGTCGTGCAAAAGACGGAAGTTACATAATTTTAGGTGGAAACCAAGCAAACCAAGTGCGTTATGATTTGTATGATCCTAAAAAAGCATTGGGAATTAGGCGCTGGTCTGAAATAAATACACATAGTTAAAAGAGAGGGATACTATGTGGGAAATGATACAGCAGATGGCGGGCGACCGTCTTTGGATTTACACTAGCATCGCAGGTTCATTACTAGGTGCTGCATTTTTGTTCTGGTTTAAAGATACTAGAATGGCAACATGGGGCGTAAAGAAATTCGATGCAACATTAGAATACCTAGCAATACGCTGGGGGTGGACTTGGTTGCAAAACGATCCTAATGCTTGGCGTGTAAAATATCCCAAAATAACCAACAAAATTGACGAGCTAGAAGCACGTCTTGCTAAACTAGAGGGAAAGAAAAAATGAAGAAATTGTTAATCGCAATGATGCTTATAGCATCTACTACTGCATTTGCTGATGAAAGCAAACAGTATAAATGTGGCGGTCAAGTATATGATCCTGCTGAATGGGAATGTGTAGGAGACAACATGCTAAAGGAACTGAGCAGCAAATCCACTTGGGATGCAATGGGTGAAAGCTTGAATACAATGGGCAGCGCCATTTCAGATGGAGCATCTGCCGCAGGTGATGCTATTTCAGGCGCAGCAAAGAAATTAAAATTCTGGTAATCGAGGGGAAATAAAATGCCAAGAAAAAAACTTGAAGATTTAGACGCTACACCAGCAGCAACACCAGCAGCAAAGCCTGCTCCTACAAACTATGAAGCAGAAGTAGTAGTTCCAGCAAGTGATGGTACTGCTACAAAAAAAGTGAAACTAGACCTAGAAGTAGATACTAGCGTAAAAGACTTAGGTCCTAATCCGTATGCAAAAATAATACATATGGCAAGAGCCGTTGATGCTTGGAGGATCTTTCCAAGATTGTTCTTAACAGTTTACATCATATTGCTTTATAAAACTGTTATTTGGTACATGGAACTTCCAGCACCGAGTATGGAACAAAGCGGACTTATTTCAGTTGTTGTAGGTGCTGGAGCAGCATGGTTTGGTTTATACACCGGATCTAGTAAATCTAACAAATAAGGCTGCTAAGTAGTAGTATGGACTACTACCAGACGTTGGGCGTCTCCCGAAATGCTACCGATGAAGAATTAAGAAAAGCATACAAAAAGAAAAGTATGCAACACCATCCTGACCGAGGCGGTGATGAAGAACAATTTAAAAAAGTAAATGAAGCATACCAAACTTTAAAAGACCCACAAAAAAGAGCTGCCTACGATAATCCGCAACCGCAATATAGACAGCGATCTTATTCTACGCAAAATCCATTTAATAATATGGGTGCATTTGAGGATTTGTTTGCTCAATATAGTATGGGTGGAGGATTTCAACAACCAAGAAGGCCTGTAAAAAACAAAGACATTAGAATTTCTTACACATTAGAGTTTGAAGATGTATTTACAGGTAAAGATGTTGCTATAGCATACAGACTACCAAACAATAAAGAACAAATTATAAATGTAAATATTCCAAAAGGAATTAAATCAGGCGATACTATTACATTTGCAGGATATGGAGATGACACTCATAAGCATTTACAAAGAGGCAATTTGCTATTAAAAATAAAAGTAAAAGAACATAGACTATACAAAAGAACAGATGACAGCATTTATTACACACTAAAAGTTGATCTATTAGATTTAATACTAGGAACTTCAGTAGAATTAACAACTCCGTTAGGAAAACAATTAGAACTCACTGTACCAAAAGGTACAAAATCAGGTACTACCTTTAACATACCCGGTCATGGTGTTCCTAATGTAAATACTAATAGATCAGGAAACTTTTATGTAAAAATTGAGGGCGTAACTCCAAAAATTGATAATGAAGAAATTTTAAACAAACTAAAGGAAATTAAAAATGAAATTGATAACCGCTCCTGACAAATGGCTTGACAAAAGTTTAAAAGAATTTAATTTTGAAGAATTAGATGCTGTCGAAGTAAGCGGCAACATGGCTAAAATTATGATGGAAAATAATGGCATAGGATTAAGTGGTAATCAAGTAGGCATTGATGCACAAATATTTGTAATGCGTCCTTTAAACAATAAACAAGTGACTAAACCTTTTGCTGTAATTAATCCAGTGATATTAGAAGTAAGTGAAGAAAAAGAAGTTAAAGGAGAGGGGTGTCTTAGTTTTCCAGGATTAGAACTAAAGATACAAAGACCAAAAAGATTGGTAGCTAAGTTTCTTGACTTAGATGCAAAAGAGTGTATACTAGAGTTTGTAGGTATAGATGCTAGATGTTTTTTACATGAATATGATCATCTAAACGGAATAAAATTTACAGATAGAGTGTCTAGATTAAAACTAGACATGGCGTATAAAAAGTTAAAAAAGAGGAAAAAACTAAATGGTAGAGCCTAGTCAAGAATTACAACTTGTTTTTGATAAAGCAATTAAAGATGCAAAAAAACTAAAACACGAATATGTTACATTAGAACATTTACTGTTTAGTATGATGTGTGCTGACACCTTTTTTAATATTTTAAAAGGGTATGGTGCAGATGTAGAATACATCAAAGCAAATTTAGAACACTATCTACGCAATAACCTTGATGATATTACAATAGAAACAACCAAACACAAACCTAAAAAAACACAGTCCGTAGAACGTGTTCTTAATAGAGCATTTACACAAGTTCTTTTCCAAGGACGAAATACTATAGATCTTGTTGATGTAGCACTTAGTATCTTATCAGAAAAGAAAACACACGCATTCTATTTTTTAGAAAAGGGCGGCGTTGATAAACAAAAACTTAGTGATTACCTCAACAACGAAATTGAAGAAAGTCTTGAAGAGGAGGAAATGTCAGGTGCTGCACAAAAGGCACTACGGGCATTTACCACAAACTTAAATGATCAAGTGAAACGTAATAAAATTGACCCTGTAATTGGAAGGTCGGAAGAACTAGACAGTATTGCCCTAGCACTAGGCCGACGCAGTAAAAACAATGTGCTACTAGTAGGCGACCCTGGTGTAGGTAAAACTGCTATTGCAGAAGGGATGTCTTGGAATATTGTCAACGAAAATGTTCCTGAGTTTTTGAAAGAATATGAAGTTTATAATTTAGATATAGGCAGTATGCTTGCAGGTTCCAAGTATCGTGGCGACTTTGAAGAACGATTAAAACTAGTTCTTGCTGGTTTGCGTAAAAAGGGTAAAACAATTATGTTTATCGATGAAGCACATATGATGAACGGTGCTGGTGCTGGTGGAGGTAATAGTGCAAACGATCTAGCTAATATGTTGAAGCCTGCTCTTACTAAAGGCGATCTTAAAGTTGTTGCATCAACTACTTGGGAAGAATATCGCAAGTACTTCGAAAAGGATCGTGCGTTAATGCGTCGATTCCAACGTGTAACTGTGGACGAACCTTCAAAAGAAGTTTCAAAAGATATTTTACAAGGTATTAAAAAATATTACGAAGACTTTCATAATACAATTATTACTGACGAAGCGATTGAAGCAGCAGTTAATTTGTCTGTAAAATATCAAAGTGATAAAAAGCTACCAGACAAAGCAATCGATCTTATAGATCAAGCATGTTCTAGATTTAATCTAAAAGGTCAAATAGAAAATAAAATTGTTAACAAAGAAGAAATACAGTTTGAATTAGCAAAGGCTATTAAATTACCTGAAGAACAAGTTGCTGAAAGAGAAACAGAAAATCTTGCTAATCTTGAAAAGAATCTAAAGGGAGTTGTTTACGGTCAAGACGAAGCTATTGAAAGTATTGTAGATAAAATTCTTGTCGCACAAGCAGGCTTAAAACCCGGAGACAAACCTATTGGTAGTTTTGTGTTTATGGGTCCTACAGGTACAGGTAAAACAGAAACAGCAAAACAACTTTCAAAAGCACTTGGTGTGGAACTAGTAAGATTTGATATGAGTGAGTATCAAGAAAAACATGCTGTTGCTAAATTAATTGGTTCTCCTCCTGGATATGTAGGATACGAAGAAAATAATGGATTGCTTATCACTAAACTACAAGAAAATCCTAACTGTGTACTACTGCTAGATGAAATTGAAAAAGCTCATCCAGACGTTTCACAAATATTACTGCAAGTTATGGACAATGGTAAAGTAACAGGTTCGAATGGTAAGGAAGCAGATGCCCGTAATTGTATTCTAATTCTTACAACAAACTTAGGAGCTCAGGAAGCTGAAAAAAGTGCTATAGGATTTGACGAAGATGTAGACAAAGACTATGAAGATACTGATTTGAAAAAGTTTTTTGCACCCGAATTCCGCAACCGTTTAGATGGCACTATTACCTTTGCTAAACTTGGTAAAGAAGTTATGCTTAAAATTGTAGGTAAATTCCTTTTAGAACTTAAACAAATGGTTTCAGAAAAAGGTGTTACTATTACAGTAAGTGATGAAGCATTAGATTACTTAGTTGACAAAGGCTTTAACCGCAAAATGGGTGCTCGTCCTTTACAAAGAGTAATCGACAAAGATATTAAACGTCCTCTTTCTAGAGAACTACTGTTTGGTACATTGAAAAACGGTGGAAAGTTAAATATAAATGTAGTCGATAATGAACTTGTTCTTGATATCGAAAAGGAAGAACTTGTTGAAGTACCTTGAGACTACAAAGTTATTCTATGATGTATATCCCTATAAATTAGTTTTTCATAATTCTTTAGGATATATCTTTAGAGAAAAAAAGTTTAATTTTGCTAGAGACGAATTAGATAGCCTACAATTATTGTATGAAAAGGGAGAGCCTTTGATAAGAGGCTCTTACCGACAAAAAACATATGATATTTCAACATTTGAAGAATGTAAAATACTATATAGAGAATTTACAAAAAGAGATGATTACAAAATAAGGGTTGAAAATCCCAGTATCCAACTTTACTCGCATGATTTAGATTGGCTCGAAAAAATAGGCAAGTTAGTCAAAAACGCTTATGCTATATATAAACCAAGAGTACCTTTAACAAAAAATACAATTATAATACAACATCCGTCAGAATATACTTACAAAATTACTTTGCCAGCAAAAGTAGATCCTAGTCTAAGTAAGTGGATTAGGAACAATCCTTCATTAGCAAAAGCTGGCAATACTTGCTTAGAAGAAATATCAAATAACGGATACGTCAAAGGATTTTATTTTTATGTAAGAGATGAAAAAATCCTAGGGTTGGTAAATCTGATGTTAGGAAAATCTTGCAGGGTTGACAAACTTGTCTATAGTCCAAACTTAGATAAATAGTTATAAGGATCTGTAAAAATACAAATTTAAATCATTAAGGAATAGCTATGCAACACTATGTAACTGTAGTAATGGAAAAACAAGAAACAAATAAGCTAGACGAGAGTATCTTTCCTTTGTATGAAACCTTTGAAACTGAGCAAGATACAACAGTTATGCAAATTCCATTACCGAGAGAACTAGAAGAATCAGAAGCAGATGAATATGCTAATAAACTTGCAAACTATTTGTTTTCAGAAGGTTATGAAGATTTTGATATTTACATAGGCGAAAGCGGTGAAGAAATTGCAGAAGTAACATATGACGGTGATGATTTTTACGAAGAATTTGGCGTTATGTGGTATAACGAAGATGAAGATTTGGATGAAGCAGAGTATCAAGGACGCAAGGTTAAGCTCGGCAAACCAATGCGAGGCGATGTTAAGAAGTTTAAAGTATATGTCCGTAACCCAAAAGGTAACGTAGTAAAAGTAAACTTTGGTGACCCTAACATGCGTATAAAAAAATCTAGTCCAGCAAGACGAAGAAGTTTTCGTGCAAGACACAATTGTGACAATCCAGGGCCACGTCATAAAGCAAGATATTGGAGTTGTCGCAAATGGTAAAAATAGCCGAATTTCATACGCCAGTTAACACTGATTTAAATTTTGATATTGTAGATGATGCTTCAGTATATATGAGAAATGATCCGCAATTTTACAGGAAAGAATATTATCCTACAATGGCAAAAATGGCAGACCTACACTCATCAGGAAAGTCTTTAGACAGAAGTGTAGTATTACCTATGGTTGAAAAGGGTATAGACAGCTACTGTAAAAAATATAAATTAGGAAGAGCGTCCGAAGATATTTTTAAACAACCTGATAGAGATGCCCTAATAGATAAACTATTCTCAGAGGAAATGGAGCAAATTAAAAACGGAGAGTACAAATGAGACTCCGCGAACTATTTGAGGAGGCGCCTGCACAGAAAGTAGTAGCAGTTATGCCGGGAGGATTTCATCCATTTCATCCAGGACACAAAAGTTTGTATGATTGGGCTGTAGAAACATTTGGTAGAGAGAATGTGTATGTTGCAGCTACTAACGATACTACTACAAGACCTTTTCCCTTTGATGTAAAGATAAAACTTGCACAAATGGCAGGAGTACCTGCTAATAGATTTATACAAGTCAAATCACCTTTTAATGCTTTATCATATAACGATATTATAGGTGACGCATCAAAGACAGCACTTGTATTTGTACGCAGTGAAAAAGATAAAACAAGCCACCCTTTACCAGATCAAGTTCGTAAAAGTGACGGTAATATGGGATATTTAATTTCTTATAAAGATGGAGATTTAGAAACAGCAGATACACATGGGTATCTAGCATATGGACCTACTATTGATTTTGACTTTAGTGGTATGAGTATTAAAAGTGCTAGTGAGCTACGAGCAGCATGGCCAGAAATGTCAGACGAAGACAAATTACAGGCCGCCGAACTAATGTATCCAGGGAATGCACAAACAGCCACACAACTGCTTAACAAGGCACTGGGCGATCCAGAAGCACCTGTAGGCGAAGATGCAAGTGATGAAGAAGAAGATGAATTTCACCGCAAACTAGACAAACTTGTACATAAAACATTTGGCCATAGTTCAGACGAAAAGAAAGTGAAGAAATATGGATCTAGATGAGCTACGTAAACTTGCAGGTATTAACGAATTCAAAGGCTACACAGAATATGTGCTAGACGAAAATCCCAGCGAAACCGCAGCAGCTCGTCGCAAACAAGAACGTGAAATGAATATACGTCCAGGAGATCCTGACTGGTTCCGTTTATGGTTTTCAAAACCTTACATGACTGGTCCTGTACAATTTAGAGGACGTAAGAAATGAAAATATTTGAAATACTAGAAGATGCACCTACATTGACTGGCAGACAAGCAGCCTTAAGAAAACAACAACAAGCCGCATTGCTAAAAAGTAAAACATCAGATGCAGGTATGGTCGATCGTATGAATGTTGTAGGCCAAGGCATGCAAGACAAAATTAACAAAACACAAGCTGATGCTGACAGTTTAAGCAGAGCCGCAGGTATAGATCCAAATCAAGTACAAAAAGACATACAAAAAAGTATGCAAAATCAAAATCCGAGATTAAGAGATAAGTTTAGAAAAAAATGAGATTTTTAGAGTGGGGTAGAATTGTTAAAGGCGTAAACACAACAACAGACGTTGGTGTTAACGAAATCCCACGACAAGCAAAAAAGTTTGGTAATACTGTAGATAAAGACGGCCGTCCTCCTACATTAAGTTCTAAAGTAAAAGGTAAGTCAACAAACGTACTTTTTAATTTAGGATTGACAGAAGGTATTAAATTACAATTTCAGCGTGGCGAAGATTTTGATACATTACACATAAAACCTAAAAATAAAAATAGAGTTGAGCTTAGAGGTAAACCTGGATATGAAAGTGGAGGCTACGATGCCCAAGACAAATTACATCAAGTGTTGGATAGGCTAGGAAAAGCAGCAAACTTTTCAGAATTAATGAATGGCGAAGTTGTGAGTATAAATCCTAACCACCCAGACGGTGCTCGTGCAAAGAAAACTGCACAAGATATATTATCAACTGAAGCTCAAGAAGTTGCAAATTCTACAAAGATTTATGTAGATATGGATGGAGTGTTAGCAGACTTTTTTACCGAATGGGGTAAATTAATGGGCAAAGACGACTGGAGAGACATAGGACAAGAAAATATCCCGGCTGCACTTGAAAAAATCAAACAAACTGAAAATTTTTGGTTAGATTTACCGTTAACTTCAAATGCAAAAAATCTTTTAAATTTGATCAAAGACGTGAAAGGATCTTACACAATATTAAGTAGTCCATTACCGGGGGATCCTAATTCAGAGCCTCACAAACGCGAATGGATAGAAAAACACTTACAATTCTTCCCTCCAGAAGAAGTGCTTATTAGACATGACAAAGAAACATTTGCTACACAACAAGATGGAACACCTAATATACTAATAGACGATTATGGCGTAAATATACAAAAATGGGAAGCAGCAGGCGGAGTAGGTTTCAAACACAAAGATCATAAATTCGAAAGAACCGCACAAAATTTAAAACAACATATGCAAGAGCCTGTTAGCGAGTCTATTATTGTAGAACATCCTGCTGTAATTGCTGCACTGTATGCAGCTGGTACAACAGTTAGAGAACTTGTTAAAAGATACGGTCTAAAGGCAGTTAGACAAGCGTTAGACAAATTAAAAAAACAAAGAGCAAATACCCAAAGACCTGCTAACGACCACGGCGGTCCTATAGATGATTTAATAGCAGCATCTAAAAGAACAAGGACTCCAGACGAAATAGCACGAGCTCAACAAATGAATTTACCCAGAGCATTAGATAATGCAAAGGCAATGATTCGTACAACTTCAAGAGATTTTAGAGCAGGAAAATTAAGTAGAGAAGAATTTAATAAAATTATGCAATACGTAAGGCATAACTTTAGAAATAAAACAGGCAGAGATTTGCCAATAGAAGACTTTTTAAAACTTACAGAAAAATGGAGTGCAAAGTATAAGCGTTCAATCAACTGTTCGAATCCAAAAGGCTTCAGTCAAAAGGCTCATTGTGCAGGACGTAAGAAAAACGAAGGCGCAGAAATTACTATGTGGACTAATCCTGAATATCAAGGCTCAGACGTTGACGACGAATATTATGAAAAACAACCAGTAAAAAGAGTAGACGTATCTAAACTTACACCTTTTGAACCTGCTGATAAAATGGATGATCCTGTAAGCAAAACTAACATGGATAACCTAGTAAAAGCGATAGAGGCAGGTAAAAAAATAAAACCTATTGTAATTGTGCAGCATGAAGATAAATGGCTTATTGTTGACGGGCATCATAGATACTTTGCACATTTAAAAGCAGGTGCAGATAAGATACGTGCAGTTATTGCTGATCCTAAGGATTTAACTTGGCGTGATGATGTTCCAGAAAGTGTAAAAGAAAACTTTGCTGACGGTAAAAAAAAGGGTAAAAGCAGACCAGGGCGTGTAAAGCGTTCAGGTGCTAGTTGTAATGGTAGTGTAACTGCACTACGTAAAAAAGCTAAAAATAGCAGTGGCGAGAGAGCGAGGATGTATCATTGGTGCGCAAACATGAAGAGTGGACGGAAGAAGAGTTAAAGCACTACGTCGATAAATACAAAGAACACGAAGAACGTAAGGCAAGTACCAACGAACGAAACACATATTGGAAGCAGTATAATGAAAGTATTTGAAGTATTAAGAGAAACTACAGAACAGGAAATAGCACAAGCAGCAAAAGGAATGGTTGCAAAAGCTAAAGCAGGAGATATAGGCGGTGCTGCTAACGATATGGAACGAGTACATAATAGTATAGCAAGAATGGATATAGGTTCTGGATTGTACGACTTCATGCAAAAAACTTTAAAACAATTAAAATCTCTAGTTGCAAGCAATCCTAATCATCCTGAAGCACCAAAGTTCGTACAAGCAATTAAAGACATAGAAGCAGGATTACCGGCAATGAAACAGGCTGCGGCAGATTCAAGAAGGATGGCCGTTGATGCAGGTGCCGGACGTCAAGATGTAGGTGAAGAAATGTCCAATTCTGAAGAGGAATACAAAAACCTAATCAATCAATATTTTAGAAAAGGTTGGGGATTTGAACTAGGCGGTGGTGCTACATACAAAATGATGTGGCACGAATTAAAGGCTGCAAGAAGATGGCTAGCACAAGCAGTTAAGGCTGGTGAGATTGAACCCGGAGTAGATGTAGCTCAAGATCTTACTATAAGAGATAAAAACGGTATTGAAGTTGGCCAGGCCGGTCATTTAACTATAAAGGCCGCAGCAGCTCTTGATAAAGCACGTAATATGGCTAGTGCTGCTGGAAAAAAACTTTCAAGTCAACAAGTTGATAATATAACAACCCAGCATAATACAGGTGCTGAAGCTCAAAGAGATCTTGGTGCAAACACTACCGAAGAAGGTATATTAGAAATGACATCAGGAGCCACAGGTGCTGGCAGCATAGGAGGCGCATTTGCTGGAGGCGGCAATGGTTTTGTAAACGGAGGACCAGGTACAATTACTAGAGCAGGCTCTAAGAAAAACAGAAGAAGAAGAAAAAAAGCATAAATACACTATAATAGGAGTGTTTCAATGAGAATGAAAAAAATACAAGAAGGCCTAGGAGATATGGCACATCGTGCTGAAATGGATCACGAAGTCCAAATGGCACGTTCTGATTTATACAAAATTGCAAAGTATGCTATACAGCTACATGATATGCTAAAAACAGTTAGTGAAGCAGAAGGTATTGAAGGCTGGCAACAAGCAAAAATTACTAAAGCAGCAGATTACATGTCTAGTGTATTTCATTCTCTAGATTACGACATGAAATTTGGTGATGGCGGATCGATGATGCAGCAAATGTCTACAGAATCTGCAAACTATAAAGAAACACTTTCAAAAAAATTAGCAGAAAAATCTAACAGCACAATTTGTCCAGATTGTGGAAATCCTAGCTGGCGCACTCTTCCACAAGAAGCAATTGAAGAGGCAAAAAACAATGCAGGTAAAGAACAAGGATCTGACGGCAAGGCTTGCTGGAAAGGTTACAAATTTGCTGGTACAGAAAATGGCAAAGACAAATGTGTGCCTAGCGGAAAATGAAGATACAAGAACTATACGAAGACGAATCTTGGCTTTCAAAATTAGGTAAAACCTTATGGCATGGATTTGGCGACGATATGGATACTATATTAGTCCCATGGGTAGATAAAAATCTTAGAAGACATGGCACACAGTGGTTATATAGAAATGTTAATAAAGAGCTAGGAGGCCATTTTACAAAAAAAGATTTAGACACCGCAATTAAATTAGTAATGAGTAGAGGGTGATATGACAGATTTTTATAAAATGAGCGAAATGATGAAGGGGTTGTTTCCAAGTGATCCTATAGCAGACAGAGAAGCTCTTATGTCAATGGCCGGTAAGACGCAAGAAAGTGTTGCTCCTACTAAAGATTACGTGCAAGAAAGTGTAGAAGTACCACAAGGATCAATGCCATTAGGTATTGATAGTTTATCAGATTTTGCAAAACTTGCAGGTGTAACAGAAAAACAACATACTGGTAGTGCAGGACAAGCAAAAGGTTCTGATCCTATGCCCAGCACAAGCAAGCCGAGTACCACAGGCGAACAACCACATCCTTTAAAAGATAAACTAGTAGGTGAAGATCACTTTGATTCTTCAAGCACAGTAGGCGAAGCTAGAGATAAAATTCAGAGGTGTGGAGCAGAGTTAGGGTTGCATGACGGGATTTTAGAGGTGTGGACCAGAATGGTACAAGACCTACTTATGAAACTTTTAGTTCGACAGGAAAGGCCCTCTGGAGGCTGGCCTACTTTAGATGCTCCTATAGGAGAAAGAGAACTTACTGGCGGAGAAAAACGCAGCCGTGAAGCTAATGTAAAAAAACTTAAAAAACACAAAAGTGATTTCGAAAAACGTTATGGTGATGATGCTGAAAGTGTGATGTACGCTGTTGCAACAAAACGTGCAAAACAGGAATCTATCAAAGAACAATTATTAAAAGCGCTGAATGATTATAAATGACACAGCAGAAGATTTAGTATGGCAAACAGTTGACCCAGATGATATCTGGGTTATGGATAAATTAATACTTTCAAGAAAATTAGGATATGTATGTGGCCCGGTAGGACAAGATGTTCCTGAACCCGGGCTTTATATTGTCCGCCCATGCGTTAATATGCTCGGCTTAGGACTAGGTGCTAAACAGGTATGGTTGGTCAAAGAGACTATGCACTTACCAGTAGGTCATTTTTGGTGCGAATGGTTTGAAGGATTACATCTCAGTATAGATTACAATTGGGGTATACAACGTTTATGTGTAGAAGGTAAAAAAGATAATGATAATTTCACCCAATGGAACGAATGGATTAAAGTAAATGATCACATTCCATTTCCTAGTGTATTAACTAATCTAGGAAGTAAGTACGAATGGATAAATTGTGAATTTATAAACGGCAATCTAATAGAAGTGCATTTGCGTAAAAACGAAGATTTTAACGGAGGTATCGAACATTTCATTCCAGTTTGGGAAGGACAAGAAATAGATCCTCCCGAAGGTTACATGTACAGAGATTATCCAGATATACATGGACGAATTGGAGCATATGTGAAATGACCAACCCAAGTCATAAAGAAATGTGTAGGATTTTTTATATGGTAAAGGGACATTTAAATTCTACAGAAGATACTATAAGAGCATGTTATGACGGTTATTTTAAAAGACTTTGGGGTAATCATGAAAACTGCTATCATGAAGAAGGTTTTGATGAAGCCTACCATAAAAAGTTCTTGACAAAGAACAAATAATCAACTATAATTAATTTAAACTCAACAGAGTATACTATACTTGGAGAATCAAATGCCTAGAGTTTCTGCAAAAGATAATCGTATTAAATCTTGTAAGGACAAAGCACCCAAGGTTCCACCTAACACATGTCCTTATATTAACTTTGTTCAAGAAATCATCGAGGATCATTTTAAATATGATGACTCGGTCGATGAACACCGTAAAACAACTTTGCTTGAAACACTCGAATATATAAGAAAAGCAAATGAAACACTTCGAGACTCTTCGAAGTATTGGTATGACCAATATAAAAAGGTAGCTTGACAAAGAACAAATAATCAACTATAATTAATTTAAACTCAAAGGAGGATACTATGAGTGATCGTACTTATGGTGCTGAAGAAAAAGCAAAACTAGAACGTCTCGTTCGCGAAGGTGTGACTGTCATGCAGGAAGTAGAAGATCTTCAAGCAGGTCTTAAGGATACAGTTAAGGCTGTGGCAGAAGAATTAGATATTAAGCCGAGCTTAATTAATAAAGCAATTAAAATTGCAAAAAATAGAGATTGGGATATGCATGCAGATGCACATGAAGATCTCGAAACGCTTGTTGCAACATTAGGATATGACAAGTGAACAGTATAAAAAGTTTTTGGATAACAAGTTATTCTAGTGACAGAACTGCATTTTATTTTGAATTAGTAAGTTTCATTTTTACAGTAAGTGCAAGCCTTACACTTGCATTTAATGCAGGAAGCCCTAATATGCTTGTTGTATATCCAGGATTTTTTATTGGTAGTATAACGCAAGCCTATGCAGCATTTCGAAGGGGTGCTGCATGGGTTATGCTCTTGACAATGTACTTTAGTTGTGTTAATATATTTGGGTATGGAGTAGCTGCACAATGGTGGTAAAACCTTATCAATGGTTAGCATGGCTTAGCACAGGATGCTTA